>ERZ842401.750-NODE-750-length-47765-cov-8.142968_pt1 | contig 47765 bp, 34 predicted proteins | sample MGYA00521270_ERZ842401 | MGnify/ENA primary metagenome ERZ842401 (study PRJEB31892, sample SAMEA3878208) | bioreactor metagenome | biome: Moose rumen | place: Sweden | collected 2011-10 | study: EMG produced TPA metagenomics assembly of the PRJEB12797 data set... | reverse complement strand
GCCCCTGCGAGGCACCCTTTCTTTGCTACTTTCTTTGGGTGCGCAAAGAAAGTAGATTTTAAACGTAAGAATAACGATAAGCCGAATCAGCGCGACGAGCCGCCAAGTTGACTTTGCGCCCTTTTGCTTAACGAACGAAAGGGCTTTAAAGTACGCGGTGAGCGTGGCGCATGGCGTGACAGCAAATCGTGACAGCAACCGGTAAGCCCGCAATGTGCGTGGGTGCCCATTCGATATTGACTGCCAAAGCTGAAGTCGTGCCGCCGAGCTGCGGTCCGATGCCAGTCGAGTTAATCATGTCGAGAAGCTCCTGCTCAAGCTTGGCGTATTCGGGCATGGGGTTGCGTTCGTCGATTGAGCGCGTCAAAGCCTTTTTCGACAGCAACGCGGCTCTGTCCATAGTTCCGCCTATGCCGATACCGACGACCATTGGCGGGCAAGGATTCATGCTGGCGTGAAGGATAATTTCCATGACGGCTTTCTTGACGCCGCGCACGCCGTCGGCAGGGACGAGCATTTTAATCCCCGATTTGTTTTCGGAGCCGAAGCCCTTGGGCGCGACGGTAATGCTGAGCTTGTCGCCCGGTACAATCTGCGTGTAGATGACACCGGGCGTATTGTTCTTGGTGTTGACGCGATTAAACAGCGGCTCGCCGACGACCGACTTGCGCAGGTAGCCTTCGGTATAGCCCTTGGCAATGCCCGCGTTAATGGCGTCTTCAAGGTTGCCGCCGACTATGTGCAAGTCCTGCCCGACTTCGAGGAATATAATCGTCATGCCCGTATCTTGGCAATAGGGACGATCCTCCGCCCGCGCAATTTCGGCGTTCTTGATGATTTGGTCGAGGACAATCCGACCGACCGGCGACTGTTCGGTTTCGCGCCCGCGTTTGAGTCCGCGATAAACATCGTCGGGCAAATAATACGCCGCCTCCTTGCACATTTCGGCGACGTTCTCGGTTATGAGTTTAACGTCCAACTCTCTCAAAGTGATCCCTCCCAAAATATAATTATGGCTCAAAAATTTCTGTCAATCGCTGTGCTTATTTGCCGCGCCAAAGGAAAATCCTGCCGCGTCAACAAATTTTGCCTTGCCGCACGAAAACAGCGGCTCCGCAAATCGCAATGCCGTCGCAAATTTTCCGTCGCTTGTGCAACTTGCCAACGGGTTGGCAATGTGCTACGCTTTGCAAAAATTCTTCGGGAGTGGTTGATTTGGAATACCTCGGCGCGAAAAAAATTATCGATATGAAGCGCGAATACATCATGCCCTGCCTCGGACACTTTTACTCCGACCCGCCCCAATTCGTGCGCGGCGATATGCAATACCTCTTCGACACGACGGGAAAAAAATATCTCGATTGTTATTCGGGCGTCTCCGTGATTAACTGCGGGCATTGCAACCCCGCCATTACCGAGCGCATGATTGAGCAGATTCGCACGCTCCAACACGTCTGCAACATTTATCTGACGGAGAACTTTGTTAAGCTTGCCGAACGGCTCGCGCAGGTTACGCCGGGCGATTTGCAAAAGTGTTTCTTCTGCTCGACGGGAACGGAGGCTAACGAAGGTTCCCTTATGCTCGCGACGATTTATACCAAAAGCTCGGAGTTCCTCGCGTTGCAGAGCGGCTTGCACGGGCGGACGAAATTAACGCTGAGCTTGACGGGAATCGGCATGTGGCGCACCGACCCAAGTCCCGTCGGCGGGATAAACTTCGCGCCCAACCCTTACTGCTATCGTTGCCCGCTCAACAAGAACCCCGCCACTTGCGACCTTGCCTGCGCGGACGCCGTGGAGACGATTATCCAAAGTGCGACTTCGGGACACCCCGCCGCGTTGCTTGCCGAGCCGATTCAGGGCAACGCCGGTATCGTCGTGCCGCCAAAAGGCTACTTCAAGCGCGTCAAGGAGATTCTTGCCAAATACGGCGCGTTGCTGATTGTCGACGAGGTTCAGACGGGCTTTGCTCGCACGGGCAAAATGTTCGCGATTGAAAACTTCGACGTAACGCCCGACATTATGAGCGTCGCCAAAGCTCTGGGCAACGGGCAGCCTATCAGCGCGTTTATCGCCACGAAGAAAATCGCCGACACCTACACGCGCCCTGCTGCCTCGACGCTCGGCGGCAATCCCGTTTCCTCGACGGCGGGACTTGCAGTACTTGACTACATTGCGGAGCATAATCTTATGGGCAACGCCAAAGCTCGCGGCGAACAGCTTATGAGCGGCTTGCGGACTTTGCAAAAAAAATTCCCGATAATCGGCGACGTGCGCGGTATCGGGCTTATGGTCGGCGCGGAGTTCGTTCACGCCGATAAATCGCCCGCCTTCAAGGAGTTGGATGAACTTTTGGAGGAGCTGAAGAATCGCGGCTTTATCGTCGGCAAAAACGGCGTCGGGCGCAACGTGCTGGCTTTCCAACCGCCGCTTGTCATAACCGCGCAGGACGTTGACGACGTGTTAAACGCTATCGAATTGATTTTGGAGCGCAAGTCATGAACGAGGACAAACCGCAATCCTTTAAGGAAAAAGTCTCAAGCAGTTTCCTGCGCGGCTTGCTGGTTATCATTCCGCCCGCGATAACAATCGCCGTGATTATGTGGCTCTTCGACTTAACCGAACGCATGATGACGGCAATTTTGCCGGCGCACGTGCCGGGGACGGGGCTTTTGGTCGTCGTGGTGGCGATTTGGATTATCGGCGTGCTGAGCGGCAACTTCCTGTCCAAAGCCTTAATCGAATTCTTCGACGCGATAATCGATAAAATCCCAATCGTGAAATTCATCTATGGCTCGGTCAAGCAGGTGACGAAGGCTTTATTTGAATCGGATTCGGCGTTCAAAAACGTGGTGCTCGTGCCCTACCAACATTCCTACGTGCTGGGCTTTTTGATGTTGACGTTGCCCGAACCCGTGCGCGAAAAGCTCGGCGACGATTATGTTTGCGTCTACGTGCCGTGGAGTATGAACATGACGGCGGGAATGAATCTGTTCGTGAAAAAGTCGGACGTGATTTATCTGAACATGGCACCGCCCGACGCGTTCCAATTTATTTTGACGGCGGGAACAATTTCACCGGCGGGGTTGGTGTCGAAGGGCTTGGCTGACCTCAAAGGCAAAAAGGAATGATTTTGTGGCTAAGTTAAAACTTTTGCTCCTCGTCGCGATTGTCGCGTTGACGGTCGGCGGCTGTTCCAAATCCAACGGCGACGCGGATTTTAACACGTTGGAAGATTTAAATAAGCCGTCGTGCACTATAGCGGCAATGGTCGGCACGGCTTCCGAGCCTTACGTCGGCGAAGTCTTTCCGAACGCCGTCGAGAAACAATTTCCCTCTATGAGCGATATGGTCGTCGCGCTGGAGAAAAAGCAGATTGACGGCATAGTTTTCACGCGGGCGACTTTGGAGGGCGTCTTGGCGGAAAAGCCCGCCGCGTTCAAGATTTTGGATCAAGCCGTCGCCATGACGGACATCTGCGCGGTTATCTCGCCAAATACCAAGCTTGAGACTTTGCAGACCGAATTTAACGAATTCCTCCGCGCCAAAAAAGCCGACGGCACTTTGGACAAAGCCTACAAGTATTGGTTCGTCGACCACAATACCGAAATGCCCGCCTTCGACAAAGCCGCCGCGCCGACCAAAAAGTTGACCGTCGGAACTATGGGCACGTTGCCTCCGAATTCGTTTTATGCCGGCGATAAGCTTGTCGGCTTCGACGTGGAAATTACCGAGCGATTCGCGGCTGAATACGGCTACGCGGTTGAGTATCGCGTTGAAGATTTCACCTCCATGTTAGCCGACGCCGAGTTTGGTAAAATCGATGCGATAAGCGGCAGCGTAATGTACACCGCCGAACGCGCCGAGCGTGTGATTTTCCTTGAGACGCCGCTTTATACCTTGCCGGTTTCGGTCATGGTAAGGAGTCCGCAGGGCACGCCGACCTTTGAGACGCCCGCCGATTTTAACGATTCCAAATTTACGATTGGCGTCGTGACGGGCAGCGCGACGGAAACTTTCGTTCCCAAAGTTTTGCCCGAAGCTCGGCTGAAACAATTTGCCGGGGTTAGCGAACTGATACTTGCGCTGGAGGAAGGGCAAATCGACGCGGGAGCCTATTCGCGACCGTCACTGGAGAGCGCGGTAACGGAACACGCCGACAAGCTTAGGATTCTGGAGGAGCCGCTGACGTTTTCGGATATGTGCATGGTGATTTCGCCGCAAACGACCATACCCGATTTGGCGCGGCAGGTCGACGAATTTTTAATCAAAATCAAGGGCGACGGCACGCTCGACAAAATGCAACAATATTGGATAGCCGACAAGAATACGGAAATGCCGCCGATTCCCGCGCCCGAAAATCCCGCGCAAAAGTTGACGGTCGGAGCCGCCGGCACAATCCCACCGTACAATTTTTATGCCGGCAATGAGCTGAGCGGCTTCGATATTGAGCTGATTAAGCGGTTCGCGCTTGAGTACAACTACGACTTGGAGTTTCGGGTTGAGGAGTTGACCTCGCAGTTGGCGGACGTGGAGTTCGGGAAAATCGACATGCTTTGCGGCGAAATTACCTACACCGCCGAACGCGCCGAACACGTTCATTTTTCCAAAACGCCCGTCTTCAGTATCCCTTCGTCGTTGGTCGTAAGGGCGGAGCAAAATATTGACGGGGACTTTTTCGGCGGCTTAAAGAGTTCGCTGGAAAAAACGTTGATTCGCGAAGACCGCTACAAAATGATTCTGGACGGCTTGAAAGTCACGCTGATTTTGTCGCTCGGCGCGATTGTCTTGGGGACGATTCTCGGCTTTATTTTCTGCATGATTAAGCGCAGTAAAATCCGCCTCGCCTCGACGCTGATGACGGCATTTATCGCGCTGATAAGCGGTCTGCCAATCGTCCTGACGCTGATGATTTGTTTTTACATAGTCTTTGCGGGCACGGGCTTGAATGAGCTTGCGGTCGCGATAATCGCCTTTGCGGTCGATTTCGGTTGCTACTTCGCGATAATTTTGAACAGCGGCATTGAGAGCGTCACCGTCGGAGAAATTGAGGCGGCTGAAGCTTTGGGCATGAGCAATTTGCAAATCTTCAAGACGATAATTTTTCCGCAAGCCGTTCAAAAAATTTTCGGCGTGTATAAGCGGCACGTCATTTCGCTAATCAAGGCGACGTCGGTGGTCGGCTACATTGCGGTTCAAGATTTGACCAAGGTCTCGGACATAATCCGCGCCAGAACTTACGAGGCATTTTTTTCGCTGATTTTCACGGCGGCGATTTACTTTTTAATAGCGCGGCTTTGCATATGGTTGTTGAATCGGGCGGACGCCTTGCTTAATCGGAGGAAACGAAATGTCGGACAGTGAAACTTTACTTGAGGTGCGGCACTTGAGCAAGAAATTTGCGGACAGCGAGCCGCTCAGAGATGTTAATTGCTCCGTTCGGCGCGGCGAAGTGATTTCGATAATCGGTCCGAGCGGCACAGGCAAATCAACCTTTTTGCGGTGCATTAACAGGCTCGAAAAGCCGAGCGGCGGGCAGATTTTTTTCCGCGGGGAAGAAATTAAGGACGAGCCTGCCCAAATCCGTCGGTTGCGTCAAAAAATCGGCATGGTTTTTCAATCGTTCAACCTGTTTTCAAACATGAACGTCTTGGAAAATATAATAACCGCGCCGATGATGTTGAAAAAAATCGGTCGAGCCGAGGCGACGGAACAGGCAATGCGCCTGCTTGAGGCGGTAGAGCTGAAGCAGAAGGCGGCGAATTATCCCGATGAACTTTCGGGCGGGCAAAAACAACGAATCGCGATAGTGCGGACTTTGGCAATGGAGCCGGAGATAATCCTGTTCGACGAGCCGACCTCCGCCCTTGACCCGCGCATGGTTGACGATGTTTTATTCACAATTCGTTCGCTGGCAAGAAAAAATTACACGATGATGATAGTGACGCACGAGATGCGATTTGCGCAAAACGTGAGCGACAGAATTTTTTTCATGAACGACGGCATAATTTACGAGGAGGGTTCGCCGCAACAGATTTTCGAGGCACCCAAAAAAGACGCCACGAAAATTTTCATTCAACGCTTGAAGACCTACGAAAAAGTCTTCGACAATGCGCAAATAAATCTGCTTGAAGTTCAGAGCGATATTGAAGCGTTCGCCCGCAAACAGTTCATGAGCGGGCGGCGGGCAATGACGTTGCAACTTATCTTTGAGGAGCTGATTTACGAGTCTCTGCTCAAACGCGGCGACGAAATTTTTCCCGTCGAAATGAAAATGTTTTACAACGACGCGCAGGCGGAATGCGAAATTAAAATCGTAAGCGGCGGCGCGGAACACAATCCGCTTGAGGACGTCGACGAAATTTCCGCCAGCATAATCAAAGGTTCAATCAAATCGGCGGAGTTCAAATTCGACGGCAAAAATATTTTGATTCTCAAGGTAAAATGACATATGGAGACTTTTACGGTTGAGGCGATTGTTTTGCGGACGGACGACTTCGGCGACGCCAATCGGGTCGTCACGCTTTTCAGCAAAGAGCACGGCAAGTTGGAGGCGAACGCTTACGGTTGCCGACGATCGCGCAGTCCGTTATCGGGCGCGTTGCAAATGTTCAATCACGTATCGGCGACGCTGACACGCGGCACCAAGGTCGACACGATACGCGAGGCGGACATCATACATTTCTACGACGCGCTGACAAAAGATTTGGAGCGGCTGGCTTACGCGTCGCTGTTTTTTGAAATCGTCAATCGCATGACGTTGCCGCGCCAACGGGAGCTTGAAACGTTTCGCTTGCTTAGGAGGTCGTTGCCCGTGTTGAGTGTGCGCAATCCGAAAGTCGCCGCACTTATCGGAGCGTGTCAATTCATGGAGACGAGCGGCGTACAGTTGAACTTCAGCCGATGCGTTCATTGCGGCGCGGAGCTTGACGGCGACGCGGCTATCAGCTTGTTTGACGGCGGCGCGGTTTGCATGAATTGTATCGACGCCGCGCAGGACGTTCGCCCTTACCCCGAAGCCTTACGGCGGACGTTTGAGACTATGCTGGGCTTTGATTGGCGCGAGGAAACTAAATTGACTTTCAACACGCGTCAACTTCACGCGGCGGAGGATTTCTTTATCGAATACGTTCAAGCCGTCCTCGGCACCGGCTTAAAGTCCGTGCAATTCATTCGCGAGATTAAATCCTTGCAACTGTAAAAAATTATCGGGACACTGCGAATCATGCAATGCCCCGATTTTTTTTGCGTTGCCGAGCCGTCAAGGGTTGCGATTCAATTCTTAAAACACGGCTCCTTGGACTTGGCGAAGTCGGCTTGCGCCTTTGTAGCCTCGTCCGAATTTTTGTAAGCCATGCCGCGTCAATGATACGTAAAGGCAAAGTTCTGAGAAAGCCTCAAAGTTTCGGTATAATCTTGAACCGCCGCCGCGTTGAAGTCGTTGAGAGCGTAATGAACCTCGCCGCGCTGAAAATAACCGTCGCAGTCGTTCGGATTGAGTTCGAGAGCTTTGTTGTAATCGATAAGCGCGGCGTCCAAATTCATACGGGTCGGTCTGAATTGCCTTGTTGCAGTCGGCAAGGGCTTTATCGCAGGTTTTCATGTAATAGAAAACAAGCCCTCGCATAAGATAACCGTTGGGAAGGTAAGGGGCAAGCTTAACGGCTTTCACGGCATCTTCCGGAGCCTGCTATTGCCCGAATGAACAAATATTAAGTTGCGTCCGAAATATGCTCAGGCAGAAAAAGGGTCGAGCTCAATGGCAGCGTTGAATTCGTCCGCCGCTTGAGAAATATTGCCCGACATGGCATAAACCATACCATGTCCAAAGTGAGGCTCGGCGTAATTCGGGAGCAATTCCGTCGCCTTGTTGAAGTCCGCCAACACTTCACGGAAATTTTTCATGAAGGCAAGGGCAAGAGCGCGATTGTTATACGCCATCGCCACGCTCGGATTTATAGCCAAAGCCGCGTTGCAGTCGTCAATCGCCTTTTGAAAATCATTCATGGCAAAGTAAACCAAACTGCGGTTGCTGTAAGTGAACGCCTGATTCGGCTTGAGCGCAAGAGCTTTGTTGAAGTCAGCAAATGCAGGGTCGTACTTACGCAGACAAAAATAGGCAAGGGCGCGATTGTTTAGCGCATATTCGTCATTCGGTTCAATCTTAAGCGCGGCGTCGTAATTTTTCAAGTTGAAGTGCGCATTGTCCTCCTTTTACTTTTGCAACGCCGGATAATTTTTATTGAGCTTATCGAATTCCGCAAGAATCTTATCCTTGGCAACTTGAGTCGTCGCCTCGGCAAAGCTTTTCCGCAAAGTCTCAATCTTGGTTCTGTCCTCGGCAGTCAAGCGGTTTTCCGTTTTGGTTCGCGGAATCAGAGCCTTGCGATTTTTCTGTTCGAGCTTGAGCCAATGATTCACGCCGTCGGTATCAATTCGGCATTTGACTTGCACCTTGTGAATCGCTATCAAAAGCGTAAAGCCTTATCTTTGGCGTATTGGAGGGCGTCGTCCGTGAGGTAGGAATTGTTTTGGCGAAGTCGGCACTCTCCGCGTTACCGGCGTGACTTTCGTCATAGTCGACATTGCCGCCCTCCGTTATTTGCCCGTCAACTCCTTGACTTTTTGCATATCGGCTTGAGCTTGAGCTTCGTTGCCGAGCCGCCTGTGACAAATGGCGCGTCCCCTGTAGGCGTCGGCATTAGTCGGATCCAACTCAACGGCTTTGTCGTAATCGGCAAGAGCCGCCTCATTTTTTTGCAACAAAATGTAATCCAAGCCGCGACTCAAATACATTGAGGCGACCGTCGGGTCAAGCTCAATCGCACGGGTAAAATCCGCTATCGCGCTCTCGTAATCCTTCATGCCGTGATAAACCAGCCCGCGCCCGAAAAAATTCAGCGAATCGCTCGGATCAATCGCGACGGCTTTGTCATAATCGGCAAGGGCGGCGTCGTACTGCTCCAAATTGGAATAAGCCAAACCGCGCCCGCTGTAAGAATTGTCGTCGGTCATGCCCAAATCAATCGCCTTGGTGAAGTCGTTAATTGCCTGTTGATATTCGCCCAGGTCGTTGTAAATGAAACCGAGATTATTGTAAGCCGCGGCGTTGGTCGGGTCGAGTTCAATAGCCTTGCTGAAATTCCTTACCGCCAAACGAGTGTTGCCCGTCGAGTAGTAGAGGAAGCCGAGATTGTTGTAGGTGGACGCCGAGTCGGGTTCGAGGGCGGCGGCTTGCGAATAATCGAACAGAGCCTTGTCGTACTCATTCAAGTTGACGAACAAAGTCCCGCGATTGTTCAGAACGGCGACGTTATCCGGCTCCAGCTCCAAAGCCTTGTTGTAATCCGCCAAAGCCCGTTGCGCATCGCCCGTTTCGGCATAAAGATAGCCGCGATTGTTATACGCATTCGGATTTTGCGGGTCGGCGTCAATCGCCTTGTTGAGGTACTTCAACGCCTGCTTGTAATCCTTCAAGTTCATGTAAGCCTGCCCGATATTGTTAAGCGGCGCAGAATTTTTCGGGTCGAGCTTGAGGGCGGCTTTGTAGTCGGCAAGGGCGGCGTCGTAATTTTTAAGGTCGGCGTAAATCGTGCCGCGCCCGTTGCGAGCCGAAATGTTTTTCGGGTCAAGCTCCAAAGCCTTGTTGAAGTCGGCAAGAGCCGCGTTGAAGTCCTTGGCGTATTTGTAGGAGGCGGCGCGATTGTTGTAAAGCATAGAATCCTTCGGCTCCAACTCAATCGCTTTGGAATAGTCGGCAAGGGCGGCGTCGTAATTTTTCAAGGCGTCGTAAACGGCGGCGCGATTGTTGTAAGCCTGCGCGTAATTCGGATTGAACGCCAACGCCTGATTGTAAAGCTCCAAAGCCCCGCGATAATCGCTCTTGTAATAAAGCTTGTTCGCCTCGCGCAACTTCTGAATCGCCATAAAATCTTTGTCCAGCGTCGCCAACTCAGCACGTATTTTATCGCGCTCGGCTTGCGAATCGGTCTTGGCGTAGCGGCGTTTCAAGTCCTCTACCTTGCCGGCATTTTCGGCGGCTTCCCGCTTCAAGCGTTCGTTGCGTTCAAGAATTTTTGCGCGTTCCTCCTCGTCGCGCTTGAGGTAAGCTGTGATGCCGTCGGTATCGATTTTGGCTTGGAGCGTCGCGGTTATGATGACCGCCGTCGATTGAGTCGTCACCTGATGAAAATTCTCCGCGTAATCGACTTCGCCGACAAGCTCGGTGATGTTATTGGTTATGGCGGAAATTTCGTCGACGGTCAGACGGGAGTTTTCGCTCTTGGAAAAAGCTTGCAGGTAAACGCCCGCCTGTTCCCGCGCAGAGTCCTCCGCACGAGCCTTGGCGCGTTCCCGCGCTACGTCGATGTCCTCGAAATCGCTCATTAAGTATTCGCCCGTGCCCGTGTAAATTTTTATCGCCGCGCCCGCCGCCGTCGCCGGCAACAAAATCAGCATCGCCGCCATTATCGCCCAAAATTTTTTCATGGTTACCGCCTCCGCCTTAATGTTGAAGCCGACTCTGCTTTTCGCGCTCGACCGCCTCGACGACTGCCGCAATATCAATCTCGGCGTTAACCGTCGCCCTGACGACAAAATTCCCGTCCGCCTTGCTCACGGAAAATTTTTTACCTGTCACGTAAATCAAGCCCGCCGCAATCGTGATAATCTCGTCCTTGTTCAAGTCGGAGTTGCGCAACGTCGAATCGGAGCTGACGTAAATGTAGACTTGTTCCAAAGCGTCACGTTCGGCGAGTGCAGTTGCCTTTTTTTTGGCGTAGTCGAGTGTATCGCCGCGTTCCAACCAATATTCGCCGACGCCCTCGTAAGTTTGAATCTGCGCGGAGGCTTGAGCCGTAAACAATATGCTCCCGATTAGCCACAGCGCAACCGCTAAAAATTTCCTCGGCATGCCCCGGCCCTCCATAAAAAAATGCGCCCGAATTTTTCAAGCGCAAAGTTGCAATTCCTCAAAACAGTCCGCTGATAACGCCTTCGGGCGTGATGTCGATTTTCTCGGCGGCGGGACGTTTCGGAAGCCCCGGCATCGTCATAATATCGCCGGCAAGCACCACGATAAAGCCCGCGCCCGCGCTAATCTTAAGTTCGCGCACCGTCACGTTGAAATTTTTTGGGCGACCGAGTTTGGCGGCGTCGTCGCTCAAGGAGTACTGCGTCTTTGCGATACAAATCGGGAGCCGCCCGAAGCCGAGCCGTTCAATCTCCGCAAGTTGCTTCTTAGCTTTGTTCGTGTAGTCAACGCCGTCCGCGCCGTAAATTTTCTGCGCCACCGCCAAAATTTTTTCGGCAATGCCCGCGTCGTCGGCGTAGGTGAATCGGAAATCTTTAGCGTCGTTGAAGCTGTCCTCGACCGCACGCGCAAGCTCAATGCCGCCCGCGCCGCCCTCGGCAAAAACTTTCGACCGCGCAAACCTGACGTCCCTACCCGCGCAGATTTTCTCCACCGCCGCAATCTCTTCAGCCGTATCCGTCGGGAAGTCGTTGAGCGCGACCACCGCCGGCAGTCCGAAGCCTTGAACGTTTTCGATATGCTTTTCCAGATTGGCAAGCCCGCGCTCGACCGCCTCGACGTTCGGCTCTGCAAGATTGGCTTTGGCAACGCCGCCGTGCATTTTAAGGGCGCGAATCGTGGCGACGATAACCACAGCGTCGGGACGCAAGCCGCTCATGCGACACTTGATGTCCAAAAATTTCTCCGCGCCGAGGTCTGCACCGAAGCCCGCCTCCGTGACAACAACGTCCGCCAACTTGAGCGCGTATCGCGTAGCCGTGACCGAATTGCAACCGTGCGCTATGTTCGCGAAAGGTCCGCCGTGAATCAGCGCGGGCGTCCCCTCCAACGTTTGAACGAGGTTGGGTTTTATCGCGTCCTTAAGTAGCAACGCCAGCGAGCCTGTAACGTTCAAATCGTCCGCCGTGACAATTTCCCCGTCGACCGTGTATGCCACGACGATTTTGCCGAGCCGCGCCTTCAAGTCGGCAAAGTCCGTCGCGAGGCAGAGAATCGCCATCATCTCCGAGGCAACGGTTATGTCGAATCCCGATTCGCGTGGCACGCCGTTGACCTTGCCGCCCAAGCCTACGATAACATTGCGGAGGGCGCGGTCGTTCAAGTCCAAAACTCTCTTCCACACCACGCGCCGCACGTCGATTTTGAGTTCGTTGCCTTGTTGCAGGTGATTATCCAGCACCGCCGCCAGCAAATTATGCGCCGTCGTTATCGCGTGAAAGTCGCCCGTGAAGTGCAGATTTATATCCTCCATGGGCACGACTTGCGCGTAGCCGCCGCCCGCCGCGCCGCCCTTTATCCCAAAGCAAGGTCCGAGGCTGGGTTCACGCAACGCCACACAAATTTTCCTGCCCAATCTTGCGAACGCGTCCGCCAATCCGATTGAGGTCGTCGTTTTGCCTTCACCTGCGGGAGTAGGAGTTATCGCAGTGACAAGAATCAGCTTGCCGTTCGGATTGTCTTTGATACGTTTCCACACATCGGCAGAAATTTTCGCCTTGAACTTGCCGTAAAACTCCAAATCGTCTTCCGTCAAACCGAGCTTGTTCGCCGCCGCCGTTATCTTTTCAATCTGCGCGGCTTGCGCTATTTCCACGTCGCTCAACATGTTATCGCCTCCAAAAGTTTTTCGTCATGATAGCAAAAAAAATCCCCCGCCGCAATTCGCAAACAGAGGATAAAATTTGTTGGTAGAATTTCAATATGTGCGCGTATGAATGAACATGTATTTTCCACGTTGCCAATAAGCATAAACAAACCTCTTGCCGCTTTCATTAGTGACTTTTTGCATCGCGGGTTGCATAACTTTATCGTCGGCATATTTACCGTCGAACGGCACAATAATGGAGAACCAACCGTTTCTTTCCTTGAGTTTTTGAGCAATAAGTTTCAACTCCGCTTCCACGTTATTTGCCCGCGCAAGATGGCTGCCAAGGTAACAATACGAATAACAATCATCGACGCTCGGTTGAAGATTTGCCGGAGCCAAAGACCAATCCCACTTATGAGTTTCTTGCATAATCTCAATGGGAGCGTTGAAATAAATGTAAGAGTTAAGATTTCCGAAGCCATGGTCTCCCCAAGTTACATCAACACAAAAGGTATTACCGTCGTCAAAAGTTATTGTATTCCAGATATGACCTTCGCCGCCAGCTTCACCGACCATTTTGCCTACGCTCCAGTTAAGCATTCGACCAAGCATATAAAAGGCGTCCGCGTAGCCTTGGCAATTCGCCTTGCCTTCAATGAGAACTCCATATGCCGTGACGAAATGCGGCTGATTGCTCATGTCGCCCGTGAGGTAATCCGAACGATTCATTATCGTTTCGTTTCTTCGCCTCGTTGACGATTTTAACTGCCTCGTCGTAAAGTCGTTTTTCTTCGGCGTTGAGCCAGGTTGTGTCGCCGCGCAGGTAAGCATTGGCGACCTTCGTGCCGGGATAGTCCATAAGCGTATAAATCATTCGTGTATTTTGCCCGTCGTTGGCAACTTCTTGCCAACTGACAATGGACGATGGGCATAATGTAATAAAATCTTGACCAGTAACATTTACGCCGTTGAGAATCACAGGAATAGTAGTTTCTCCCGCTCTTTTTTGGCTTTCGACGTACGGACCAAGTTCGGTTGGATTGCTTATGCGTTTGACTTTGCTCCAGTCGATTGGGGGAGCGGCAGAGGCGATTTGTGCGCCCAAGAAGAACACAGCAACAAACACGGCGACGAAACACTTCTATAAATTGACAACCTCCGCCACGCATGATATAAATAGAAAAATTTTAGCAACGCGCTCGAAATGCCGATAATTCTTAAAAGGAGCGTGAGTAAAATGGGAATTTGGGAAGTCACAAAACCTGCGGCGGGCACGGGAGGTAATGCCGCGCAGTCAAAATACATCAGAGGCTCGGCGGCGGCTTCGGAGTACTCAAAGATACTTGCGGAGAAGATAGCCAACGTCAAGGCGGACGTTAAAGCGCAAGCGGCGGTTCGGGAGCAACTTGACGCGATAAGCGACATGCACGAGGAGCTTACGGGCACCGTCAAAATCGATGAGGATTCGGGCAACGCCAATCGCGACAGCGGCACGTCGACGACAATCACGGAGCAAGAGACGATTAAGCGGCTCCTGCCCGACGGCTCGGTAATGATAACGACCTACGAGGGCGCACGAATCGTCGAGCAAATCAAGCGCAAGCCGCACATGACGGTTGTCCCCGACTACACCGCGCCGCCCAAGCCCGACGGTTCGCCGGCAACAGAGTTAAAGCCGACGCAAAGTTTGGAATGGGAAATGTTGCTGATGCTGTAAGCCGCAGATTTTGTGACAGCGTTCAATTCAAAGGAGGTTTTTAACATGGATGTAAGCAAGATGGCGAGAGTAACGCAAGGTTTCGCGCAATACGCCGCGCAAGCCGCCAACGCGTCTAAGGCACCCGCGCAGGCTCAAGCTCAAGACGATTCTGCAAAAGTCGGAGCGGCGTTCGAGCTGGACATTTCGGACGCGGCTAAGCAAGCTCAGCAAGCCCCCAAGCAAACGGCGGAGTTGTCGGTCGAGGACGAGGGCGCAAAGACTAAGGGCTTGTCCGCCGAGCAAGTCAGCGCACTCAAAGAGGATTTGGAGACGCAACAGCAGACGTGGCTCAACGTGATGATTCAATCTTTGCTGGAGCATAACGACAAACTTACGGGCTGGCTCAGCGAGGGCACGGGGATATTGAACTTCGGCGGCACGCAGATTGACGCGTCGCGCTTTGTCCTGCCGGAAGTGGCTACCAATCCCGAAGACGCGGCTAAAGCCATTGCGCCCGGCGGAGCCTGGTCGGTTGACGCAGTATCCACCCGCGTATTTGATTTGGCGTCGGCGATAGCGGGCAACGACCCCGAAAAACTTTCGCAAATGCGTGCGGCTGTCGAGGAGGGCTTCAAGCAAGCGGGCATGGCGTGGAATAAGATGACGGGACAGGACAACATGCCCGACATTTCCAAGCAGACCTACAACGAAATTATGAGCCGCTTCGATAATCGCGCCAACGAACTCAACGGAACCTCTGCAGTCGAATGAACTTAAGCGGTGACTCTGCCGCGTAAAATTAAAAAGGCTGTCGGACTTGAAACGTTCGGCAGTCTTTTGTTTTGCAAGAGCGGAGCCGTTACTCGACGTTAAGCGTAAAGCAAAAGTGCCGCCCGAAGACGACACTTGAGTTTTCAATATGGTGGGCAGGGATGGATTCGAACCATCGTACCCAAGGGGAGCGGATTTACAGTCCGCCGCGTTTAGCCACTTCGCTACCTACCCGGCTGGTGACCCTGGAGGGACTTGAACCCCCGACCCTTTGATTCGTAGTCAAATACTCTAATCCAACTGAGCTACAGAGTCATTTATGAAAGTTGGTGGATCCACTAGGACTTGAACCTAGGACCGACCGGTTATGAGCCGGTTGCTCTAACCAACTGAGCTACGGATCCGTTTGAATCGTTCGATGGCAACTTGTTTTCAAAAAAATTGAGTTCGCCGCGTTTAGCCACTTCGCTACCTACCCGACCGGTGACCCTGGAGGGACTTAAACCCCCGACCCTTTGATTCATAGTCAAATACCCTAATCCAACTGAGCTACAGAGTCATTTATGAAAGTTGGTGGATCCACCAGGATTTGAACCTGGAGCCGACCGATTATGAGCCGGTTACTCTAACCAACTGAGCTACGGATCCGTTTGAATCGTTCGATGCCAACTTGCTTTCAAAAAAATTGGAGCGGAAAACGAGGCTCGAACTCGCGACCCCCACCTTGGCAAGGTGGTGCTCTACCACTGAGCTACTTCCGCTTGTTCTGGAGCGGACAACGAGGCTCGAACTCGCTACCTCAACCTTGGCAAGGTTGCGCTCTACCAGATGAGCTATGTCCGCTTACATCAGCCACTTGACTAACACAGGGCGCATTATAATTGTTCTACTAAACTTTGTCAAGAAAAATTTTTCAACATGTTGCCGACTGAATTAAAAATCGTTGTCGCCTCGCGCTTGACGAAAGCCTTAGCCGTCGACACGGTACAGCCGCCGAATCGCCGAATCATGGGCAAATCGTTCGACTCGTCGCCGATAACGTGAACCGCCGCCGCGCTCCAATTCATGATTCGCAAAAGGTTGCCGACGCCTTGCGCCTTGTCGATGCCCGCCGCCACGATGTCGACGCTGTAAGTATTCTTCTGCGCGTGAATCCGCTCACCAAATTTGTCGTTAAGCGTGTTAGTCGCCGCAAGAGCTTCGTCGGGCGTCTCGAACAGCAACGCGAATTGATTGATTTTGCCAAGCTGCTCAATCTGCGCGGGTTCGATTATGTCTATCGGAAATTTCCAACGCTGATTCTCGCGCATGACCCACGACTCCGGCTTTACGTTCGCGCACGAAACCGCCTCCGCTGTCTCGAACGCGAAATGCAAGCTCCGTTGCACAAACGGCTCCGCCATGAGTTCAAACAGTATCGCCTTCGGCAACTCCGTCTCGAACAGTATTCGCCCCGCGCCGTCGAAGATTATCGCCCCGTTGTCGCAAATCAGAAAGTCCGTCTCGACGCCGTGTTTCGTCAGCAACGGCGCAATCATCGTTCGACAACGCCCCGTTACTATGCCGAACTTGTTGCCCGCCGCACGCCAATCACTTATCGCCGACAAATCCGCCGCCGAAAATTCCTCATCACGATAAAGCGTTCCGTCAAAGTCGCTCGCCGCCACCTTAAAGCTCATATATCGCCGCCTCCGTTGCCCGCAAGTAATTTTTCGCGTCCGCGTAGTTGCCCAAAATTTTCTTTGCGCCCGAAATCTGCGCGGGTAACTTGACCTCGTGCGTCGTGAAGTTGACCACCGTGCAAAGTTTCTTATCGCCCAGCGTCCGCGTGAAGACGTAAAGCTCCTCGCTGTCGGGGTAAAGCTCGGCATACTCGCCGCCAAGCAAGACTGCGCTGCCGTTGCGCAAATCACTCAGCCGCCGATAAAAATTCAACACCGAATCCGAATCTCGCTCCTCGACCTCGACGTTGCAAGTCTTAAAGTCCGCGTGAACAGGCAACCACGGCGTCCCACTCGTGAAGCCCGCATTAGCCGACGTGTCCCATTGCATGGGCGTCCGCGCATTGTCGCGACTGAACTTCTGAACGAAACGCAACGCCTGCTTATCGCTCAAGCCGTCCGCCCGCGCCAAATCGTATTGCCCACGTGAAGATATGTCGTCGTAGGCGTCAATCGAATCGAACGCCGCATTGGCAAAGCCCAACTCTTCGCCCTGATAGACAAACGGCGTCCCGCGCAGAGTGAACAATATCGTCGCCATAGCCTTAGCCGCCAATTTTTTATCCGACCCGTGCGGGAAGAAATTATTTACCGAACGCGGCTTGTCGTGATTCTCAAAGTAAATCGGATACCAACTGTCCCGCGTCGCACGCTGGCTAGCCGTCAACGCCGCCTTGAACTCGCTGAGCTTTATCGGCTTCGCACGATGCCAAACCTCGTCGCCGTTGTTGAACATAACATTAACGTGGCTGAACTCGAAGAGCATATCGAAGACGCCTTGAGAGCCGACCCATTCGGGCAAATCTTCGGGCTTGACGCTGTTCGCCTCGGCAACCGTGAAAATGTCGCGCCCGTCGAAAACCTCGCGCTTGAACTCGCGCAGAAAATCCAAAATACCGGGCGTCGCCGCCGTCACATTGTGGACGCTGCAAGTACCGTCCGAATCGGGCGCACCGTCGGCAAAGACGCTCGGCTTTTTGATATAAACAATCGCGTCGATACGAAAGCCGCCGACTCCCCTGTCCAACCAGAAATTTGCGGCGTCGTAGAGGGCGCGGCGAACGTCGGGATTTTCCCAATTCAAATCGGGCTGAGCCGTCGCGAACGTGTGCAGATAATATTGCTGACGTTCCTCGCACCACTGCCACGCACTGCCGCCAAAGATACTGCGCCAATTCGTCGGCTCGTCGCGCCAAATGTACCAATCCGCCTTGGGATTGTCGCGGCTCGCCTTCGACTCGATAAACCACGCATGCTTATTCGACGTGTGATTGTAAACCAAATCCATGACGATACGGATGTCACGCGCCTTAGCCTCGGCAATCAGCTCGTCGAAGTCCTCAAGCGTGCCGAAGCGCGGATCAATCGCGGTGTAGTCGGCAATGTCGTAGCCGTTATCGACCATGGGCGACACGTACACGGGCGTCAACCAAATCGCGCCGACGCCAAGGCTTTTGATATAGTCAAGCTTGCGAATGACGCCGCGCAGGTCGCCGGTACCTTTGCCCGTCGTGTCGAGAAAGCTCTTCGGGTAAATCTGATAGACCTCCTTGCTTTGCCACCAACGCCTTGCTTCGGCGGAGGCTGTCGGCGTGCAGATAAAGCCTGTCGGATTGGTAAAGGTTAGTGCCGTCAATGCCATTGCCCCCTTGATGAATGTTCGCCTGTTCATAAAAAAACCTCCTTGACGGAGGATTTTAGCATACTTAGAAACGTTTGACGATAATTCTTGTGCCGAGCGGGAATTTTTTATAAAGCTCGAATCCGCGCCCGTCCAACGTGATTTTAAGCCGCGTGCCCTTGCCCGTCCTAAGCTCCAAATTCTTGAAGCGGCGATTCATGTCGTCCATTACGAACCACTCGCCGTCGCGATGAAAGTTGCCGTCCGAAGCGTCAAAAGGCAATCCGACGCCTTGAGATTTATATTTTGTGCGTAGCAAGACGAATTCGCCGTTTCTAAGCTCCAATTCTTCGATGACGGGCGTTTTCTGGACTGAATGGGTAAAATTTATAGTGATGGGAAGATTTTCTTGATAATCGGCGACGAAAATGGTTTTTGATTCTGTGCCAAGGAAAATTTTTGGCTGATGAGTAGTCATAGTTAAGAAAATCAGCGCGAATACGGCGAAGAGTAATTTTTTCACGTTCAAGACCTCCTCGAAAACATTTTAGCATGTTAATTGAAATCGGGCAATGACGCCCGATTGACGGCTGAATAGATTTGTGTTATCACTAAAAAAATTTTGAAGGGAAGTGGACGCTATGTTGAAAAGGTGTTTGCTCGCGGTGATAGTCGCCTTGCTTGTGACGAGTTCGCAAATCGCCTCCGCCGAAGATTACGACTGGAGTCAAGCTCCTCGAATCAGTAGCAAAGCTGAGTTCGCCAGTTACATTGAGAGCGAACGACGCAATAAAAATACTAATAAACATCGTCAAATTTTCCATGTCGTTCTTATAAACGGACTAAAAGTTGATACTGCAGAAGATTTTGTAAATCTTGTGACAGTTTCTGTTGTTAACATAAGTGGCATTCGCTCAACTGATGGAACTGCAAAACTAACTTACAATATAGTAGAATATCCTGGAACACGCGTCGCAAATGCTTATTTGAGCAGAAATCAACAACAAGCTTGGCTTAATCTTAATCACGAGGAACAAGACCTTTTCAATATCGCAGTCGGAATCGTCGATGAAGCAAATAAACTTTCTTCAGAAAGAGAAAAAGCAGAATACATTCACAACGAAATATGCAGACATGTAAAAGAAACCAGAAGTGAAAATGAACGATATAAAACAGCTACTGGTGCGTTAATTGACGGCTACGCTCAATGTCAAGGATTTACTGATGCTTTTTATATGCTCGGCAGAATGGCTGGATTAAAAGTTGGCAGAATAACAGGCACCACTAACAACGGTACAGGTCACGCGTGGAATTGGATAACTTTTTCTGACGGCAAAAGCTATTGCATTGATGTAACTAATGGATTTAACAGCAAATCATTGTATCTTTTCTGTGCGACTAAGGAAACCATGCAAAAATACGTTTCATGTGACTGGGAGATAATCCCGAACCTGCAATAAATCGAAACTGGAATAAAAAATCCCCGTTGAAGTTCTCGGCGGGGATTTTTTTGTCTCAAACGTATCGCCTTGAAAAATGGAGCGATTAAGCTATAATCGGCGTCGGTGAGCAACGTGACGTTGCATCCAATGTTCGCGTCGCAACTTTTCAACTGTTAAAGTCGTGTGCCGCGCTCAAAAATTTTTCTGGCGGGTTGATAAATTTGTTTGAATATGAATTCATGCGCAACGCTTTGTTGGCGGTGCTGATGGTGACTCCGCTGTTCGGGCTGTTGTCGACGATGGTTGTGTCGAATCGGATGGCGTTTTTTTCGGATTCGCTGGGGCACGGCGCGTTCACGGGCATAGCGATAGGCGCGTTAATCGGCGTCGGCTCGGAAATTTTCGGGTTGCTCGCCTTCTCGATAATCTTCGCGTTGCTGATAACTTACATAAAAAACAAATCGCACGCCGGCGCGGACACGGTTATCGGGGTGTTCAGCTCGACGGCTATCGCGCTGGGCTTGATGTTGATGTCGGCGGGCGGGCAGTTCAATAAGTTTTCGCGCTTCCTGATAGGCGACTTGCTGAGCATATCGAAGACGGATTTGCTTTGGCTGACGTTGGTATTCGCTCTCGTCGTGACGGCGTGGGCGGTGCTGTTCAATCGGCTGTTGATTTTGTCGGTGAATCAGACGCTGGCTCGCAGTCGCGGCATACGGACGCAGGCGGTCGAATCGGTCTTCGCGATACTTTTGGCGGTCGTCGTGGCGTTAAGTATCCAATGGGTCGGCATTTTGATAATCAACGCGCTGTTGGTGTTGCCGGCGGCGGCGGCTCGCAACGTCACCAACTCGGTAAAGAGCTACCACGTGCTGAGCGTGCTGATTGCGTTGACGTCGGGGCTAATCGGCTTGCTGTTGGCTTACGAAATAAATTCGGCGGCGGGCGCGACGATTGTAACCTGCGCGGCGGCGGTTTACTTCGTGACACTGATACTCAAGCCGCGATTTATAAAGTAGGTGGCAGTTTTGAGCAGAACTTTGGCGTTAATCGTCGTGGGGCTGGCGGGAGTTTTTTGGGCGTCGTCGGGTGTGGCGGTACAAGATTTCTTCGCGCACTCGTCAAAGTCGGCAATGGAGCTGACGAACGTCCGCATGTGCACGGCGGGTGCGATTCTGATTGTGCTCTCGGCGCGACGGAAAAAATTTTGGCTGACGTTCGGTCTAATCAATCGACACCCGCGCCTTTGGCTCGACGTGATAATCTACGGCGTTATCGGCGTGATGTTCATGCAGTTCACGTACTTTCAAGCAATATCAATCGGCGGGGCAGCGGCGACAACCGTCATAACCTACGCGTGCCCGGCAATGGTCGTTATCTGGGAGTCATTTTATCATAAGCGGCTGCCAAAGCGCGGTGAAGTTATCGCGGTAATTTTGGCGATGGGCGGCGTATTCCTGCTTGTTACGGGCGGCAATCCGACGAAATTACTGGTGCCTTTGGGTTGCGTAATTTGGAGCTTGGCAAGCGGCGCGGCGTTCGCCTTCAGCGCGATTTTCCCAAAGCATCTCTTTGCAAAAAAAATAGACCCGTACTTTTTGACGGGCGTGGGAATGTTTATCGGCGGGCTGTCGACGTTCGCGCTGATTGACGAGCGGAATTGGTTGCCGTTTCTGGCGGCGGATGTCCTCTTCGACGTGAGCTGGATAATAATCTTCGGGACGGTCGGCGCGTTCCTGAGTTTCAACGCGGGCTTGAAGTTCCTGACACCGGAGGAGGCGTCTATAACCGCCACGACCGAACCCGCCGCCTCCGTGGTGATAAGTTGGGCGATTTTCGGGACGGCGTTCGGGCTTATCGAATCAATCGGGATAATCTTAGTCTTGCTGGCTATCGTCGCGCCCTCCGTTATCAAGCGGTAGCCGCCGCCCCAACTCGTCGCGCAGATTCACGAACGTCGGCAAGTATTTATCAAAAATCAACGTTATAAGTTCTTCGGCAATGTCCGCGTCGTAAATGTGCGTTGTCTGATATTGAATTGCCCGATAATGCCCATGCGATAAATTTCGTCGGCGGGGCGTTTAGCCTCCAACAAAACGGACAAATGCTTAGCAAAGGCGGCATACTTTTTCACGGCGGCAGGAGCCTCCTCTAAGATTCACGCTCAACGCTCCCAAAGCAAAGCGACCGTCACGCCCTTAAATGAGGTTTTCGGCAAGGCGAACCGTGCGCCCTCCACGCAACACAACGCCGCCGCCTCACAGACGTTGCCAACACTGACCGTCCGCTTGACAAATCGCGATTCGGCAAGGTTGTACTCGTCGATTTTTTTTTGCAAATCTGCGGCGGTGAAAAATCTTATCTCAAGTCCCATGACCTCCGCCAACGATACCAGCCCGACCTCGTCGCGCTTAACGTCGACGCTTGCCAAAAGTTTCACGCGCTCTATCGGTTGATGAATCATGGCGCACGCCCGTTGCAAAGCCTCGAAGATTTTCAGCGAAGACGTGCCCCGTCTGCAACCGACGCCCGCTATCAAGTTTTGCGGTATCAAATTCAAGCGCACGTCGCCCGCCGTCACGAAGACTTCCTCGCCGCGCAGGATAGCCGCGTTTATCGCCTTGATAGCCTCCTTCGGTTCGGGCAACAAGCCCAGTTTGGAGGCAACCGCGTCAACCGAAAGCTGCCCTTCCACGTCCGTCGCCGTCGTTATGACAGGATTAGCTTCAATCGCCTTGGCTATTTCTATCGCCAATTCGTTCGCCCGCCCCACGTGCCCGCTAAGCAGGCTGATGACATTTTGCCCCCGTTCGTCGAGCACCAATACCGCAGGGTCGCTGAGCTTGCTGACGATATGCGGCGCAATCATGCGTACCGCTATGCCCGCCGCGCAGATAAATATAAGTCCGTCGAACTTGCCGAAAATCTCCGCCACCAAATCGGGCAACTTGGTAAAATTCCTGCCCTTGGCGAAAACTTGCCCGCCGACCTTTTCGGAAATTTTGTCGGCAAGCCGCGCCCCCGGCGTCGTCAATGATATAATTGCTGTTCTCAATTTAAAATCTCGCCTGCCTGAACATGTGCCCGAATTTCGGAGAATAAAGATTGGATTTTTGATAGTCTTCCGGCTTTGAATCCAAACAACGCCCGATGATTATCAGAGCCGTGCGGTCGATGTTCGCCTCCTTAACCAGCTGAACGATATTGTCGAGCCGCCCTTGGATGATTTTCTCCTCGCCCGGCCACGAGGCTTTGTAGACGACCGCAACGGGCGTTGACGACTTGAAGCCCGCCGACATGAGTTCGCGCTTTATCTCGTCAAGCAAGTTGATTGACAGGAATATACACAGCGTCGTTTGATGTTGCGCGAGCTTTTTGATTGATTCGGAGTCGGGAACGGGCGTGCGTCCGCCGCGCCGCGTGATTATTACCGTTTGCGTCACGCCGGGCAAGGTGTATTCCGCCTTGAGAGCCGCCGCCGCCGCCAGGAAGGAGCTTACCCCCGGCGTCACGTCGAAGGCTATGCCCCGCGCCGTCATGGCGTCCATTTGTTCGCGTATCGCGCCGTAAATCGACGGGTCGCCCGTGTGCAGCCGCACCGTCGTTTTGCCCGCCTGCTCCGCCAACGATATGACGTGCATGACTTCCTCCAACATCATCTGCGCGGAGTTGTAAATTTCTGCTTCGGGCTTGCAAAAGCGCAAAATCTCCTCGTTGACGAGCGAACCCGCGTAAATTACAACGTCCGCCTCGCTTAAGAGCCTTTGCCCGCGTACTGTGATTAAATCCGGGTCGCCGGGACCCGCGCCGACTATGTGAACCATTGCCCATTCCACCTTTAAATAAATTTTAAAGCGATTTTATCACGCGCCGATTTATCGCGCAACGATAAAACTTTGTCTCCGAAAAAATTTATCCTTTCACGAAAAATTTCTTGTATCTGAAAGGCATTTATGTTATTATTCTTGACAGAAAGTTGGACGAGTTTTTTGATTCAAGGAAGATGAAAGGGTGAGATAAAATGGCTATGACGGTGGGCGGGGTAAACAACTCAATCAGTGCGTATAAGAGGATAGTCGCCATTTCGCAGAATACCCTGCAAAAAATTGCGAGCGGCTCAAAATATCCGAGCGCATCAATGGGCGCGTCCGAATACGCAATTTCCGTGCGGCTCGACAGCAACGCTCGCGGCACAGCGCAATCTGTTCGCAATACGCAAAATATCAGCTCTGCAATTAAAATTTCCGCCGGCGCGACGGACAATACCCTCAAAGGGTTGCAGGCAATCAGAGAGCAACTCGTGAACGCGGCGAACGATACAAACGGCACTCTTGACCGCCAGGCTCTGCAAAAGAGTATCAACCAAAGCATCGCGCAAATCGACGCGAATGCCCGCGTGCAGTACAACGGAATGAATCTGCTCGACGGCTCCCGCAACGGTTTGGTGCTCGCCGGCATTGACGGCTACGAAAATTTCAATACGGGTGACCTCCGCGCCAAGACTCTGGGCTTGACGGATTCACGGGGCAATGTTACAATCGACGCGTCGACGCCCGAAGCGGCTGACAATTCGCTGAAAATCGTCGACAACGCCCTGAAGTCCGTCGGAAACGTCGCCGAGTCTCTGCAGTTCATGAGCGACTACGTAGGCGAAGGAATTGCCCTCGACGAGGCAACAACTCAAGGCGCACAACTTCAACGGCTGGAATTCCAACAGGCAAACTACGAAACCATGGAAATAAATCAGCTCCAAGCATTGTCGAATATCGGCGACGCGGACATAGCAAAGCAAACAACGGATCTCCAAAGCGAACAACTTCAACAGCAAATGGCACTCTTCGCAACCATGATGTTCAACCAAAACAGCGCAAGAATATTGGCGTTGTTGGCTTAAAGGCGGGCATAGTTCATCGGTAGAATGAAAGCTTCCCAAGCTTTAGAGGTGGGTTCGATTCCCATTGCCCGCTCCAAACGAAAATCCTGAGGCACGCTTAGCGGCGTGTCTCTTTGCTTTCTGCGCGGCTTGCTTTTTCCGTAAAGCGTGGTATAATTCCCGCGTGTCGATTCGGGAAGGTTACGAGTCGAACAAGAAGAATTTTTCACGTTGTAAGGAGATTTTTTAGAATGGCTTTTGAAGACAAAACACTCGTGTGCAAGGACTGCGGAAAAGAATTCATCTTCAGCGCGGGCGAACAGGAATTCTACCAAGAGCGCGGCTTCGAAAACGAGCCGGTGCGTTGCCGCGACTGCCGAGACAAACGCAAACGCACTCGCGACGGCGGCGAACAGCGTCAAATGTTTACCGTGACATGCGCAGATTGCGGCAAGGAGACGGAAGTCCCGTTCGAGCCGAAAAACGACCGCCCCGTCTACTGTCGCGACTGCTTCAGCAAACATCGTCCTGCGCGGCGAGCTCAATTCCAATAAAATTCGCGAACGAACTTTCAAGCCCGATAAAACTGTCGGGCTTTTTTCCTCGACTAAACCACGCCAAAAGATTCGCGGCGGCTTCGGCAACCCCGTCCTGCGCGGCAAGCTCAATTCCAATAAAATTCGCGAATGAACTTTCAAGCCCGATAAAACGGTCGGGCTTTTTTCCTCGGCTGAACCGCGCCAAAAGATTCGCGACGGCTTCGACAACCCCGTCCTTCGCGGCGAGCTCAATTCCAATAAAATTCGCGAACGAACTTTCAAGCCCGATAAGATTTTCGGGCTTTATTTTTTTTCGTAAGCGTGATAAACTGTGCGAAATATTTCTAAGGAGGAATTCCCATGAAAATTGCAATGGCGAACGACCACGCCGGCACCGCGCTCAAGAATCAGATTAAAGCTTATCTGGAGGAGCAAGGCTACGAGGTTAAAGACTTCGGTACCTACGACGAGGGAGCTTGCGACTTGTCCGACTTCGTGTATCCTGCGGCGTTGGCGGTGGCTAAGGGCGAATGCGATCGCGGTATTTTCGTCGACGGCGTAGGCTACGGCTCCGCGCTTATCGCCAACAAGATTTACGGCATCTACGCGGCTGTCTGCCAAGACCCGTTCTGCGCTCAGCTGTCCCGCGAACACACCGACTCCAACGTCCTTTGTATCGGCGGCAAGATTATCGGCTCCGCAATCGCTATGGAAATCGTCAAGACGTGGCTCAAGACCGAACCGCTTACCGCCGAGAAATACCGCCGCCGCGTCAAGAAGGTCGCCGACATCAACGATAAACACTGCGTCCCCGTCAAATAAATCAGCGCGATTATCTCATCGTAACAAAAAACCTCCTGCAAAATTGCGGGAGGTCTTTTTTCTTTCGCTAAGAATTATTCAAGCGTTTTGCCGCTTACCCTGTAAGTCGTGCCGTTGATATTAAAGTTGGTCGTGTCGGTTACATTTTTAAAGGTAATCGAGCCGCCGCCGTCAATCGCAAGCGTAAGGGTGTTTTTGCTGAAAGACGCGCTCTTAAACGTGCTGTCCGTAATGGTCAAAAGTTCGCCGCTCTCGTAGTCCATTATGGTATCCTTGCCGTCGCCGGGCTTGTAAATGAACGTATCGACGCCCGTGCCGCCGTAGAGTGTGTCATTGCCTGCGCCGCCCCACAGCGTGTCCGCGCCGCCGTTGCCGAAGAGTTTATCGTTGCCCGCGTTGCCCTTGAGCGATTCGCCCTTGTCGCCGCCGTTGATGATGTTCGCCTTGTCGTTGCCGATAATCTCTGCGCCCTTAAAGGTATCGTCCGCCGTGATTGTGGCAATTTTGGACTCGCCGCTCAAATCGCCGTTCGCGCCCGTAAGCGTGACCGCCGTCTTGCCGCCGTTGAATATCTTGCCGTCGCCGAAAGCGTAGGAAACATTCTGCCCGACCTTCTTGCCTTTGGTACTGATACTCGTCTCCACGAAAGCGACGGTCTTATCGCCGATGCCCATAAGTTTAAGCGGGTCGCCGCTTGTGAACTTCAAGGTAACGTCTTTGTCGACGACGCTCGCGTCAACAATCGTCATGTCCGTATCAAGGCTGACTTTATCCGCGCCGACGCCGTAATCCATGATAACATCCGCGCCTCTGCCGTCGAAGACGAACAAATCATTGCCTGCGCCGCCCCAAAGCGTATCCGCGCCGCCGTTGCCAAAGAGTTTATCGTTGCCCGCGTTGCCCTTGAGCGATTCGCCCTTGTCGCCGCCGTTGATGATGTTCGCCTTGTCGTTGCCGATAATCTCTGCGCCCTTAAAGGTATCGTCCGCCGTGATTGTGGCAATTTTGGACTCGCCGCTCAAATCGCCGTTCGTGCCCGTAAGCGTGACCGCCGTCTTGCCGCCGTTAAATACGCCGTCTGCAGTGTAAATGCTCGCCGCAGAGCTTTTGCCCGCAACGAACGTTATCGCCTTGCCCGCGCTGTCTTTAAGGCGCATGGAATTTCTGTTGCCGAAATCGATAACCACGTCGCCGCCGTCAACGGAGAAGCCGCTCGAAATGTAACTGCCGACGCTGATTTTATCCGCCCCGTCGCCGTAATCGGTTATCGTAAGTTCGCCGCCGTTGTAAATGAAAACGTCATTGCCCTTGCCGCCCGCAAGAGAAGTTTTGCCCTTGCCGCCCAGGAGCGTATTCGCCTTGCTGTTCCCGACAATCAGCACTTCGCCCGTAACGTTGCCGGCGTCGATTGTCGAGACTTTGGAAAGTTTCCCGTTGTTGAGATAAATGTCGTCTTCGGCTGTGACAGTCCCGCGGAAAGTACTTGCAACCGTTACGGCATTGCTCTTCGCGTCGAAGGTAAAATTATTGTCGTGGTTAATCTTGCTCATGTCGAGGCTCAAGTTTTCGGTCTTGTTGAAAACCGCCAAAGTATCGCCAATGTCGGTGACAGTGATTGAATCGTTTTTGCCGAGGTTGAGGATAAGGTTGCCGGAGTCCTTGGCGATACTTATGGGTTTCATTGAGCCGTTCAAGCTGATTTTAAGCCCTTTGGCGTAATTAACGGTGTCTGCCCCGTCGCCCTTGGTGTAGGTGAGCACCGCGCCGTTGCTGCCGACGTTGAAGGTATCGGCACCCGCGCCGCCGCTCAAGGTTACGTCGCCGCCCGTGATTGTGAATTCGTCATTGCCGGCACCGCCCAGGACGCTTGCCGCCGCGCCCGTGATTATAAATTTATCGTTGCCCGCGCCGCCGAGGACACTTGCCGCCGCGCCCGTGATTGTGAACTCATCATTGCCCTTGCCGCCGTCGACGAACGCATTGGTCGCCGAAACTTTGAGCGTATCATTGCCGTTGGTTCCGTAGAATCTTTTGCCTGCAGTGTCGCCCGTAAGCTCAACCGTGAAGTTGTCGGCATTGGATTTGAGCGTCGTCTTGGCACCCAAATCAGCCGCCTTGAGGGTAAGGACATCTGCGGCGGGGACGGCGGGATTAACATTTTTCTGCAAGCCGCTCAATACCGCTTGAGGCTTGCCGGTCTGCCTGCCGCTGTAGACGACCTTGTTGCTCTTGACGGTGTAGCCCGCGCTCGTGTCGGATTTCAAGCTTGCATTCGTGCTCCTTACGAGCCAATCGGCGTCCAACTTGGCGGGGTTGAGCTTATCGGCAACCGTAACCTCGTAAGTGACGCCCTTATCCGCCGAAATTGAAGGCGATTTGCTGTCCAAAATTTTATCGTCGTTGAAAGACACCGCGAACTTGCCGCCCGTCTCCGTGATCGTCAAAGCATCAATGTCATCAATCGTCGCGGTCTTCTTAAGGTTGCCGATTGTGATTTTCTTTGCGGCGTCCTGCTTGCGATAGGTGTAAACGTTGGCTTCGGTCGGCTCATAGTAGGAAAGATTATGCGTCGCCGTGTAAATCGCCTTGCCGCCGCTTACGGAGGTGAACGCGCCTTTAACCACGGTCGCCGCTTGAAGTATATCGGTGTCGAGCCGCAAGGTATATTTGTTGTTGTTGTCGGTGAGGAGGATTTTCGCGCCGTCCTTTTCGGAGGAGTTCAAGGCGTCGGAGGAGACTTTGACGACGTTGTTGGCAACCGTGACGCCGCTGTTGAGCTTGACGCCGTTTTTAATCCCGCTGAGCGTGAATTGGTCGCCGCCAACCTGCGCGGAATAGACGATTTTGCCGTCGGCAACAGACCAGCCCGCGCTCGTCCCGGTCGCCGTGTAGGTATATTTGCCGCTCTTGTTGATGAAGCTTTCCGCAATGGTTTTGGGCGCGGCAACTTTGCTGTCGAGGGCAAGCGTGTAATTTGCCGCCGCAATGCCTTCAACGCCCGAAATGCCCTTGACGGTAACCGCATTCGTCGTCGGCAGAACAGCGGAGTTGAGAATCTTGACCGTGTAACCGTTCGTCGAGTTGCCCGTGACGGCGATATTTTTGGTGGTGAGATTATCGGCAGTCACGTCGCTGTCGAGACCGCTGAGCGTGAACTTGTGCCCGCCCGTCTGATTATGGAATGTGTAGGTATTGCCGTTCTTCGCCCAATGCGTGAGCTTGTAATCTTCCGTAAAGGTAAAGGTGCCGTTCGAGCCTGACCAGCCGCCCTTGTGCGTCGAGGTATCTTGCGCTATCTCCTCGTCGAAAGTCAAAGTGTAGTTGACGCCGTCGCCCGCCTTTAAGTCCGTAAGCACGACCGTTGCGCCCTCGGTTGCTTGAGGCAGAGCCGAAGCCTTGACGGTAACCTTGCCGTCCTCGCCGACGAAAATATCTCTGTCAAGTTTGGCGTCGGCTTTCAAGCCGGTAATTGTGAATTGCTGTCCGCCCGTCGCCTTATGGTAAGTTATCGCGCCGTCGTCCTCGGTGAAAGTTTCGGTGGTAATTGCGGCGGTATAGGTGCCGTCGCTGAAGGTCGCCGCCTGCGCGTCTGCAAGGGTTAAGGTGCCGTTAATCGCGCCGTCGAGTTTCAAATTATAATCGCCGCCGCTGATTGAGATGGTGTTCGCCGTGCGATTGGCAAGAGCCGCCTCCGTCAAGATAACGTCGCTGCCGTCAATCGAGACGCCCTCCGCAGAATTCAAGTTCATGACGGTAAAGAAATATTCCCTGCCGCTTTCCTCCGAATAAGTAATTTCGTTGCCGTTAAGGACAGCTCCGGGCGTCATGTCGCGCTTATAAGAAATTCTGTCGCTCCTTGTGAGCCAGGAAGTTTCGCTTGTCGCTATGGACGAAATGCTCGTGACGGTTGCATTGCCCGCAATAAGTTTTCCGTCAGTAATTTCAAGTTCGGCGGGTGCCTGTTCCAAAATTATCATATCGTCGGTGCCGAAGCCCTCGACGGTGAAATCTTCAACCTCCGCGCCCACGCTGATGTAGTCGGAGCCGGCGGAGGTCTTAATCGTGTTGGCGGAGCCGTTGTAAGCCACGATGACATTTTCGCCCGCGCCCGCGTCAACCGAGTTGCCCGAACCGTGAAAGCCGATAATGTCATTACCTGCGCCCGTGTTGAGAGTTGAATTTTTGAGCACGGTGATTGAGATAACGTCATTGCCCGCGCCCGTCTTAACGGAGCTGTCGACGAGCGAGGTCAGGTGAACTTCATTATCGCCGTCGCCGAGGTCGACAGTGCTGTCGAATTGATAGCCGTAGAAGTCATAAGCGGTTGCGTCCTCGGTGTCGGGCGTGACTTCGTAACCGTCGTCGTCAAAGTAGCGGTAAGCAAGATTTAAAACGGTGTCATTGCCCGCGCCGCCCGTGATTGTGTTGCCGTAAAGTTCGCTGTAAATATAGCCGTACCCCAGGAAAGGTTCGCCGTCGAGTTCGAGATAATTATCGCCGTCGCCGAGGTTGATATTGTTATGCCCGCCGTCGAAGAGGATAATTGAGTCGTCACCCGCGCCCGTGTTAATGGAGGCGTATTGCCCCGTGACTTCGAGATAATCTGCGCCGCCGCCGCCGTTAATGGAGTTACTGCCTTCGACGATTTGAATGGCGTCCGCGCCTTCGGAGCCTGTGAGGTTGGTGTTGGCGTTGAGTTGATAGACGTTGGTTATCTTGCCGCCGAGCGTGATATTTTGCTTGACGAGGTCATTATCGACGGAGTAATAAAGTACGCCGTTGCCGAGGTCGAGGATTTGCCCGACAGCGAGGAGCGAATTGTTTGGGTCGTCGAGACCGTTAAAGGTGTCCAAATCTTTGGCGACTTGAACGGTCGGATCAAACGCAGATGTATCGACATACAGGACGCTGTTTGCCGAGACGTTCAGATTGTTGAAGTTGACGGTCACGGGAGCAATTTCGCTGAACGAGGGAAAGTAAATCGTCTGCAGAGCGGCTTGCTTGGCGAAGTAGCGCAGGAATACATAACCCGCCGCGTAGGTATCGGTCGTGACGTTTTGTGTCGTGTTGTTGGTAAGGTCGAGCTGAGCGGCAAGGCTGTCGGTGTTTCGTGCGACGCGCAGAATGGCGTTTTGCTGATCGTCGTCGACGCCTTGAACGAGTTCGGCAAAGCCTTCCTTAATGAATGTCGGCAAACCGTTGAAGTAATTGATATTGGCATTGAAAACGGCATGATTGAATTCGTGGGCGAGCGTGCGGTCAAGATAGCCCCAACCGTTGCTGTTGCCGTTGACGTTATCGGCGGAAATGTTTTGGTAAGGCTCAAGATTAACATTGAGGTAAAGAGCCGTGGCAACGCCGTCGAGGTCTGCACGAGCCTTGGGAAGAATGGCGGCGAGGGAGCCGTTTTCGTCGTAGAAAAAGCACAAGTCTATATCGTGGACAGTGGCATTATCCCCGAAGCTTAAACCGTAGCTTTCTTCGTTGAGGGCGAGAGCCTCTTTAACCCACCACTTAAAAAGCCCCGCCAGGATAATTTTCTGGTCGTCGTCGAGGTCGTCGAGCGTGAGCGGAATAATATTGGAAAGCCTTATATCGCTTGCTTGTCCGCGCAGGTGAACGGTCAGCCCGTGGCTTGTAAAGGTTGAGACGTTCGCGGAAGAATTTGATAGCTTGCCTGCCGCAAAGCCTTCAAACGTGACGGTGCCGGAGCTGTCGGCGGTAACGTCATCGAGGTTGATGTTAAATGTCGCGCTGCTTGCAACACCGGTGTTTTCAGTCTCCGAGGCTGTCGACCAATCCCAATTCGCTTTATCGGCGAGCCATTCACCGAGGGTCGTGCTTGCGTTGCCGACGTTGACTTTTGTCGCGGCTTGGAACTGCGCGAGCGTAATTTTGCGCGTGCCGGTCTTATCGGTGATTGTAAGCATCATGTCCTCAACCTGCGCGGAGCCGACTTCAAAGTTGCCGAGGATAGTGAGTTCGTCTTTGTCGCTTAGGTCGGTGAGTTTAACGGTCTTGACGCTTGCCGAAACGGTGATTTTATCGTTACCGGTGCCCGAAGCGACGGTTGAGCCGTTGGCGTTGACGGTGATAACGTCGTTGCCCGCGCCCGCGTCGATTGAGTCCGCGCCGTTGGAAATTATGGTGTCGTTCTTGTTTGTGGCTTTGACTAGCCAGCCCTTAGTGCCCGTGTCGATAACCTGCGCGGCGTTATTGGAGGCGGTATAGGTATTGAAGTTTTCGGGAATAATATCTTCGGCGGTTTTGGTTACGCCCGTGCCGATGATAAGCGTTTGCCCGTCGTCGGAAAGCGCAGCTTCGTCGCCGTAGTATTCGCTCAGGACTTGGAGTACTTGTTCGCCGTTGGAGCCGAGCATATTGGCGGTTATAGTTAAGTTGGCGTCGGAGCCGGTTATCGCGCCGGTGTCGTCGTTATTGAGGTCAATGCCGCAATAATTCTTAAGGAAAAATTGAGCGGTCGTTTCTCTGATAAGGTCGCCAATGGTTATATTATCAGCGCATTCATAATCGAGAATCTCGTTGCTGATTTCGGAAAGCGGTTTAACGGCGTCACCCTCCACGCAGTAGCTGTTGAAAGCGTCTTCGCCGAGATAGTAGTTGACGACGGTTTCAATGGATATTTGTTCGGCTTGAAGATGATCGGCTTGAATGGAAGAGATAACCTCGTCAATGCTCGTGTAGCGCGAGGAGGCTCTGACCGCCGAATCAAGCATACCGTTTACGTTGCCGGCGGTGTAGCCGTGATTTGCAAGTCGAGCAACAAAACTTTTGATGACATTTTGCGGTGTCATGATATATCACGTCCTTTTGGAAAATTTTTACATCCTGTCATTAAGGATTATATAATAGGCACTTAAAATTTTTCAATCACTTTTCGGATATTCGCGTCACTTTTTGAGCGGAGCTTGACGGTTGCGGCGTCAAATAAATCTGCAGACTTGTTATTGCGTCGTGAAAAAGTTTAGATTAAGATACGTTCGATACAGCTAAATTCGTGAGGAGATGATTTTAGTGGACATTCTGCTTTTTGACCTTCAACGGTTTTCGGTGATGCCGACGCTCCTTAACGGCGAGGACGGCGGCGGCGTTCGTTATTGGAATACGATTCTTGGAGCGGAGGTAAGCGGTTTCGGCAATACGTTTTTCGTCAATCACGGAGCCGGTTGCGTGATTTATTGCGACGGCGACAATACAAAAGTCTACAACGATACGGTGGCACCAAATGTCGTGGTTAACGGCGCGGGCGGCAGAGATTGGCTAATCAATGACGCCGTCAACGTTACGCTCAACGGCAACGCGGGCAAAGACGACTTGTTAAGTTACGCCGACAACGTTGAGCTTTACGGCGGCGAAGGCGATGATGCCATGCAAAATCGGGGCGGCTCTTATGTGACCCTCGACGGCGGAGCCGATAACGATTGGATTTATAACACGGGCTCGAACGTGACGATTGACGGCGGCGCGGGCGCGGATAACATTGAAAATCACGGCAACACGGTAAGCGTTACCGGAGGCGAAAATGACGACCACATTTATAATTTCGGCAAAAAGGTTACGATAGAGGCGGGTGCGGGCGACGACCATATCGGCAACACCAATTCCACCGTCACGATAAAGGCGGGCACAGGCAAGGATTCAATCTACAACGACAGCGGCGCAGTCAAAATCTACGCAACCGACGACAACATTGGCGATTATTTTTACAACGAGGGTTCCAAAGTCACAATCACGGCGGGCGCGGGCGATGATCTTATCGATAACAGATATTCCAACGCCGAACATACAGGCTCCAACGTGACAATCAAAGCAGGCGACGGGAAAAATACCGTCAAAATAGACGGCGGCTGTAAAGATTTGTCTGTCACGGCGGGCAACGGCGACGATTCGATAGTAATTCAAAACCCCGAAAGCACGCGTTCCGGCGGCTCCGACGTCACGATTGAGGCGGGCGACGGAAATAACAAAATTTCTAACGGCGTGCCCCAAGATGCTTTGGTTCCGGGTGACCTTTTAATTGTCAACGAACCGATTAAAGGCTATAACAACGTCAAGATAACTGCCGGGGCGAATGATGACGAAATTCAAAATCTGATTGCCTCGAACGTAACAATAGACGCCGGCAACGGCAAGAATAAAATCACTATCGCCGGAGACAGCGAAAATATATCCGTCAAGACGGGCTCCGGCAACGATTCGATTTTCGTCCTCGGTGAAAGTACTTCTTATGCGCCGGGTGTGCCCAAATGGGATATTTCATACGTGACAATCGAAACAGGCGCAGGCAATAACCTTGTGGAAATTGGCAGCGGTTGCGATTACGGGATAATCACCGGAGGAAATAGTTCAAAAAACATCGACGCTGTCAAGAATAAAGGCAGCCACATGCTTATCACCGGCGGCGAGGGCTTGGACATTATCGAAAACTCCGGCAACTACGCAACGGTCGTCGGCGGCGCGGACGGTGACATGTTGATAAATTCCGGCAACAACGCGTTAATTTATGGCGACGGCGGCAACGGCAAGCGTCCCGGCAATGATTACATATACAGCGACAACGCAAACAACGTAACGATAGACGCCGGCGCAGACGCCGACACCATAGATGTCTATCACGACGTGAACGCGTCTGTTTTGGGTGGCGCAGGCAATGACCAAATCTTTCTGCACAGAGTTTCTGCTCAAGATTTCAACAATCTCCTTACGGGCTTTTCCACCAATATTGCCGATGCGTTTCTGTCATTCGTGCCGAAAATTCCCTTAACACTCTCGAACACTGCAAGAGATTGGGCATTCGCTGTAGCAGGTAAGTTATGGGGCGACAAACACGTTTTCCTTCCCGGCAAACTCGGTCCTTGGCTCACAGGTGTACAGGGAATAATTTCCATTTTTAACAACGCCGTGACGAACTATACCCTCAATTACTCCGTTGCGACCGTCAATGGCGGCACGGGCGACGATACCGTTGTTGTTGACGGTTTTGCTCCCCGCGTCTTCGAATACGCCGACGGCGACGGCAACGACGAAATTCACTACTTTAACATGAATAAAAATTTTGGCGGCGCGGCGACTCATTTGTCGACACTTTACATTAAATCGGGCACGGTCAAGAAAATTACCCTCGACAACGTAAAAATCGACAGCGCGGACGTAATGATTCAAGTCGGCGACGGCTCAATCCGATTGGTCAGCGGCGACGATAAAAAATTTAAACTCCGCGAATCCGACGGCAAGACGACGACTCTGGCTTACAAGTGCGACCCCGATAAGGGCGATACAATTTGCTCCATCTTCGGCGGCTCGGAAGACGAAATTATCAAGGACACGATAAGCGGCGCGATTTATCGAAATGCCCTGTTCGGCGGCGGCGGCAATGATTTGCTTTGGGGCAACACAAAAAATGATACGCTGTATGGCGGCGCGGGAACAGATAAACTTCTCGGCGACAAAGGCGATGATGTTTTATACGGCGAAAGCGGCAACGATACGCTTTGGGGCGGTGACGGCAATGATACGCTCTGGGGCGGCACGGGCGATGATTCTTTGCTCGGCGGCGATAACAACGACACCTTATCGGGCAGTTTGGGTAAAGATACGCTAATCGGCGGCAAAGGTGACGATTCGCTTTGGGGCGGCAACGACGCCGACCTTTTCCTCTACGCCGACGGCGACGGCAAAGATTCAATCAGAGGCATAGAGGCAAACGATACGCTTGAAGTCACGGCGGGCTTGATAAAATCGGCAACAATCAGCGGCTCGGACGTTATCTTAACAATCGGCACGGGCTCGGTTAAACTTGTCGACGGCGTTAATAAAAAGTTCAATCTGCGCGAGGCGGACGGTACCACAACCACACGCGCTTACGGAAAAGATTCAAGCGGCGCGGTCGTCTGTTCAATCTTCGGCTCGGCAAAAGATGAAATTCTTACGGATAACGTCGGCATTAAGCGGCAGTCCTATATTATTGCGCCTGGTACCACGCCGCCCAAAGACCCGATAATCGGCACGGTCAACAAAAATGTCATATACGGATACGGCGGCAAGGATACTCTCGTTGCCAACGATAAGGACACGACGCTCGACGGCGGAGCAGGCGATGACATTCTGCGCGGCGGCGACGCCAATGACGTGCTTAACGGCGGCTACGGCAAAGATAAACTTGACGGCGGCGCGGGTGCCGATACTCTCGACGGCGGAGCATGGGACGATACCCTCACGGGCGGCTACGGAGCCGATACCTTTATCTACAGTGGCGGCAAGGACGTTATCACGGACTACGGCGCGAACTTCGACAAGATTCAGCTCAACACTGCGGGAGCCAAATACCTGTCGCATATAACCGGCGTAAAGAAGAGCGGCTCCGACGTAACCTTGACCTTCAGCAACGACAACGGCAAAACCCTCACACTCAACGGCGCGGCGAACAAGAAAGTTATCGTCAACGGCGCGACGCGTATTTTCGACAACAACGTCATCCTCACGGGCGATAAGCAATACGCCACGTTGACGGCGGACTTCAGCGGCACGTTCAATGGGAACGGTTACAAGAAAGTCGACGCCTCGGCTGCCAAGCACTCGACGACGATAACGGGAGCCAATCACATAATCGGCGGCAAGAAAGCAGACTTGATAACGGGCACGACAGGTGACGACACGTTGACGGGCGGCTGGGGAGCCGATACCTTCACTTACACGGGCGGCAAGGACGTTATCACCGACTACGTCACGAATTTCGATAAGATTCAACTCAACGGCGAGGGAGCAAAGTGGCTGAGCAATATCACGGGCGTAAAAACCGGCGGCTCCGACGTAACCTTGACTTTCAGCAACGACAACGGCAAGACCCTTACCCTAAACGGCGCGAGAGGCAAGAAAGTTATCGTCAACGGCGTGACGCGGGTTTTTGACAACAACGTCATCTCCACAGGCGATAATCAGTATTCAACGTTGACGGCGGACTTCAGCGGCAGATTCGACGGGGCGGCTTGCAAGAAGGTCGATGCTTCGGCTGTCACGAACCCGACGACTATAGCAGACAGCAGAATCATAATCGGCGGCAAGAAGGCGGATTATATCTACGGCACGGCTTTTGACGATACTCTGTCGGGCGGCTTGGGCGATGACAAGCTCTGGGGCGATACGGGCGCGGATACCTTCGTTTACGCCGACGGCGACGGCAAGGACATCATCTACGGCTTCGGCGATACGGACATGCTTAAGATAACGGGCGCGTGGTCGGCAAATTACTACAGCGGGTCGGGGCGCGTAGTCTTCAAGGTCGGCTCCACCTACAGCGCGATTACCTTGGAAAATCCTTTTGCGTCAACCTTCAACGTAAACGGCAACACCTATGCGATAAGAGACGGCAAGTTCGTCAAAAAATAAGTCTTCGGCTCTCCGATTGGCGGAGGGCTTTTTTCATAAACGGTGCCGCGCTTGAACTTTCATAAACGGCGCGGGCAGGATTTAAATCAACTTTGGCGAAAGTGGTTGCCGATACCGCATTGATATTGCGCAAGTTATGCTAAGATTTTCGGAGACCTTATTTATTGCGCATTACGCATTACCTAAGGAGGGGCGTAAATTGGAAAAAAGGGAGAGTTTGTGGGAGGCATATCTGAGGCGCGGCTTCAGTCGTCGGAGCTTCTTAAAAGGTTGCGTCGCGTTGACCTCGCTTATGGGCTTGAGCACGGATATGTTCTCGAAAGTCGTGGAGGCGGCGGAGACCAAACCGTTGCCGGTAGTGATTTGGATTCACGGGCACGAGTGCACGGGTTGCGACGAATCGTTTATCCGTTCGGGCGCACCGTTGGCGTCGGACGTGGTGTTGTCGTCAATCGCGCTGGAGTATGACCATTTGCTCAGCGCGGCGTGCGGAGCACCTTTTGAGGCGCACCTTGACGAAACCATTGCCAAATACAACGGGCAATACGTCCTTTGCGTCGAGGGCGCGGTCGCAACCAAAGACAGCGGCATCTATTGCATGTCGGGCGGGCACACGTTCACGCATCTGCTCGAAAAGGCGGCTAAGGGCGCGGCGGCGATTATCGCTTACGGCTCCTGCGCGGCTTACGGCGGCATTCAGGCGGCTAAGCCCAACCCGACCGGTTCTGCGGGCATTGAGCATTTCGTTGGCGGCAAGCCCGTTATCAAAGTCCCCGGCTGTCCGCCGATACCCGAAGTTATGACGGGCGTCGTTATGCACGTCGCGCTGTTCGGAAGCCTTCCGCCCGTTGACGGCGACGGTCGTCCCAAACAGTTCTACGGAAACAGAATTCACGATACTTGTTATCGCCGCCCGTTCTTCGATGCGGGTATGTTCGCGGAGCAATTCGACGACGCGGGCGCAAAGGCGGGTTGGTGCTTGTACAAGCTGGGCTGTCGCGGACCGGAAACTTATAACTCGTGCGGCAACCTGCGTTGGTGGCAGGGCATGAGCTATCCGATTCAATCGGGTGCGCCGTGTATCGGCTGCTCCAATTCCAACTTCTGGGACGAGGAGCCGTTCACCGATCGTTTGCCCAAATACGGCAAGCTCGGCGACGTTGACAAAATCGGTGCGGCTCTGGGCGTCTTGACGGCGGCGGGTGTGGCAGGTCACGCCGTGGCTAGTATCGTTCAGCGCAACAGCCGCGAAAATCTTATCGACGAAGACCATCACGAATAAACGAGGTGAAACTTTATGCAACACGTTGTAGTTGACCCGATAACCAGGATTGAAGGGCACTTGCGCGTTGAGATCAATGTTGACGAAACGAACGGCACCGTCACCGACGCCATTTCAAGCGGCACGGCGTGGCGCGGTTTGGAGCTGGTTTTGAGAGACCGCGACCCCCGCGACGCTTGGGCGTACATTCAGCGGATTTGCGGCGTCTGCACGACCGCTCACGCGCTTGCCTCCGTCCGCGCCGTCGAAGACGCTCTGGGTATTTCAATCCCGCTCAACGCAAATTATATCCGAAACATCATGGCGGCGACCCTCACCGTTCAAGACCATTTGATTCATTTCTATCACCTGCACGCGCTCGATTGGGTCAGTCCCGTCGAGGCTTTGAGTGCCGACCCCGTAAAGACCGCCGAGCTTCAAGTTGCCGTGCTTAACGCCTACAAGCTCAACTTGACGGTTCCCGAAGAGGTTGCAACCGAAGCTTATCCGCACGACTTCCCCGCCGCCACGCCGCAATACTTCGCGGGCATTAAGGCTAAAGTTCAAGCCATCGTCGCAAGCGGGCAGCTGGGTATCTTCGCCGCGCAATGGTGGGATCACCCCGATTATAAGCTCCTGCCGCCCGAAGTTCATCTTATGGCGGTCGCGCACTATCTGGAAATGCTTGACAAGCAACGCGAAATTATCACGCCGCACGTCGTCTTTGGCGGCAAAAATCCGCATCCTCACTACGCGGTTGGCGGCGTTCCCTGCTCAATCTCCATGACCGACGGCAATGCGCCCGTCAATACCGCACGCCTCGCGATTGTCGACAGGGCAATCAACATGGCTCGCGACCTCGTCAACAATTATTATCTGCCCGACCTGGTGGCTATCGGCGCGATTTACGCCAAGGCGGGACGCGTCGACGGCGGCGGGCTGTCAAAAACCCGCGTGCTTGCCTTCGGCGATTATCCGCTCACGGGCTACAAGGGCACGTCAAGCGGCGGCTACTTTGAAAATCTCCTCGTGCGTTCAAACGGCGTCGTTGAAAACTTCGGCAGCGGCGTCGCCAATGCGATTTTCACGCCCGTCACCGCCGAGGACTTGAAGGCTCCCGACGTAATTTCCGAGGGCGTCGAACATGCTTGGTACGAATATCCCGAAAACGTCGCCGACGATTTGCACCCGTGGGACGGCATTACCAAGGATAAATTCACCGGACCGAAAACCGGTACTCCGACCATGTGGGAAACGCTCAACGAGGCGGGCAAATATTCCTGGCTCAAAACGCCCAAGTGGAAGGGCAAACTCTGCGAAGTCGGTCCGTTGGCGCATTACATTATCATCTACACCAAAGCGGCTAAGGGCTTGCTCCCCGACCCGACGTGGGCGGAAGAGTTCATGCTCAAGCAGATTGAGGCGGTGACGGGTGTCGTGGGCGTTCCTCCCGAAGTGTGGATGCCGTCGATGTTGGGGCGCACCGCTTGCCGTTGCCTCGACGCGCAACTTGCCGCCGAGGTTAATAAATTCTTCTTCGACAAACTTATCGCCAACTTGAAAACGGGCGATACTGCTACCATGAATAACGAAAAGTGGTTGCCCGAAACGTGGGCGACCGAATGCATGGGCGTCGGCTTGTACGAGGCTCCTCGCGGCGGCTTAAGCCATTGGATTCGCATTAAGGACGGCAAAATCAGCAACTATCAATGTATCGTCCCGACGACGTGGAATGCTTGCCCGCGTGACGATAAAGCCGGTCACGGTGCCTACGAACTGGCTATGATGACGACGCACGTCGCCATTCCCGATAAGCCGCTCGAAATCGCCAAGGTTATCCGCTCGTTCGACCCGTGCCTTGCCTGCGCGACACACATTTACAACGCCAAGGGGGAGGAGATTAACATTATTTCGACCGACCCCTACGGGAGGTGAGCGGCTGTGGCAATTAAATCTGTCAAAGACGTTAAGCGCAAGGAATATTATATTTTCAGTCCGTTTCTGCGCCTGTTCCACTGGATTATGGTCGTGATGATTCTGGTGCTGTTCGGGACGGGGTTGCTCATAACCAAACCCATGAACGTGGCGGCGACCGAGCCGGTCTTTACGAGCCTGTCAATGGATTTGGTGCGCGATATTCATTTCCTGGCGGCGTTTATCCTGTGCGCGGCGTTGATTATGCGCGTCTACGGTTTCATCATCAACAAGGGCGACCGATTGTTCCCGCGCTTTTGGGAGGGGCATTTCTACAGCGAAACGGTTGAGGTTGCGCTCCACTACATGCTGGTTAAATCGCACCACGCGCCGTTTTTGCGTAACCCGTTGGCTCGCGGCTCCTACGCTATGCTTTACGTCCTGCTTGCCGTTGAGATTCTGACGGGCTTCGCAATGTACTTAATGGCAAACCCCTCGTCGACGGGCGGAATGCTTTTCGGCTGGGTAAATGTGCTCGTCGGCTCCGAAATGATGTCGCATTACATTCATCACTACGTTGCCTGGTTTATAATTCTGTTCGCGATTGGTCATTTTTACATGGTCGTCCGCGCAGAGTTCATGGAGGGCGAGAGCGAAGTTTCCAGCATGTTCAGCGGCAAGAAGGTTTTGGCTCACACGCCCAAGGACGCCAACGAACTCGATTAAACGTTTCGGATAGAATTCAACCGCTCGGCAGAAGTCGGGCGGTTTCTTTATTGAACAATCTGCGCGGCTCTGATATAATCACAGAAAATTTTCAGAAGGAGGCGGCAACTCTTGAGCGACTTTGTACACTTGCACGTTCATACGGAGTACAGCCTCCTCGACGGCGCGGCGCGTATCGGCGACCTGCTCGACGCCGCAAAAAATCTCGGCATGAATTCTTTGGCGATAACCGACCACGGCACAATGTACGGCGTCGTCGATTTTTACAAGGCGGCTCAAAAGCGCGGCATTAAGCCGATTATCGGTTGCGAAGTTTACGTCGCCCCCGGCTCCCGCCTCGACCGCGAAAAGACCGACGGCGCGAAGTACTTCCATCTGATTCTGCTTGCCGAAAACAATACGGGCTATAAAAATCTGGTCAAGCTGGCGTCGCTGGCGGGCACCGAGGGCTTTTACTATCGCCCGCGTGTCGACAAGGAGATTCTGCGCAAATATCACGACGGGCTTATCGCGCTGAGTGCTTGCGTCGCCGGCGAAATCCCCCGCGCCATTCGCTACGACGGCATCGACCGCGCCAAGGCTCTTATCGCCGAGTACGTCGACATTTTCGGGCACGATAACTTTTTCCTGGAGATTCAAAATCACGGGCTTGATAAGGAGGCTGAGGTTCGCGACGCCCTTAAGCAGTTTTCCGCCGAGTTCAACCTTCCGCTTGTTGCCACAAACGATTCACACTACGTGCGCCGCGAGGACAGCGAGTTTCACGACTTGCTCCTTTGCATTCAGACGAACAAGACCGTGCACGACGAAAAGCGGCTTAAATTTTCCTCCGACGATTATTATCTGAAGTCCGCCGAGGAAATGCGCGACCTCTTCCGCGATACGCCCGAAGCTTGCGATAACACCTTGAAAATTGCCGAGCGTTGCAACGTGACTTTGGAGTTCGGCAAGTTCCTTATGCCCGAATTCCCCTTGCCCGACGGCTACACCGACGCCGCCTATCTGCGCGAGCTGTGTTATAAAAATTTGCCCGACCGCTATCCGACCGTCACCGAGGCGATTAAGACGCGGCTTGCCCATGAGCTTGAGATTATTCACGGCATGGGCTACGACGGCTATTTTTTAATCGTCTGCGACTTTATAAACTTTGCGCGGCGTAAAAATATCCCCGTCGGTCCGGGGCGCGGCTCTGCGGCGGGCAGTCTCGTCGCCTACGTCCTGGGCATTACCGACCTTGACCCGCTCAAATATAATCTGCTCTTTGAACGTTTCCTTAATCCCGAACGCGTCACGCTGCCCGACATCGACGTTGACCTGTGCTATATCCGCCGCGACGAGGTGATTGACTACGTGCGCAACCGTTACGGCGCGGATAAGGTTTCACAAATCGCGACGTTCGGGACTCTGGCGGCTAAGGCGGCGATTCGCGACGTGGTGCGCGTCATGGATATTCCCTACAACGAAGGCTCGCGTATCATCAAAATGATTCCCAACGTCCTCAACATCACGATTGACGACGCCTTGAAAAAATCCAACGAATTGCGCAACGAATACGCGACCGACCCCGATACGCGGCGGATTATCGACTTCGCACGCAAACTGGAAGGATTGCCGCGCCACTCATCGGTACACGCGGCGGGCGTCGTTATCTCAAAGGTGCCGCTCGACGAAATTGTTCCCATGCAACTTTCAAACGGCGTCCTCGTCACTCAATACGATAAAGACAAAATCGAGGAACTGGGCTTGCTGAAAATGGACTTCCTCGGCTTGCGGACGCTGACAATCTGCGCGGAGGCGTTGGCGAACATCAAAGCTTCGCGGGGCGTGGAATTGACAATGGCGCAAATTCCGTTGCGCGACAAGCTGACGGCAAAAATGCTTTCGGCGGGCGACACGGCGGCTGTCTTCCAAATGGAGTCGTCGGGCATGACGGCGTTGGTAAGGGAATTGCGCCCCGAAGGTTTCGAGGACTTAATCCCGACGGTCGCGCTGTATCGACCGGGACCGCTGGGTTCGGGCATGGTCGAGGACTTCATAGCGGGGCGGCACGGGCGCAAGACGCCGCATTATCTGCACCCGAAACTTGAGCCGATACTGCGCGAAACGTTTGGCGTAATTTTGTATCAGGAACAGGTAATGCAAATCGTGCAGACGCTGGCGGGCTTCACGCTGGGACAAGCCGACATATTGCGACGCGCTATGGGCAAGAAAAAGGCTGAGATACTCCTGGCGCAAAAGGAAAACTTCCTGCGCGGTTGCGCGGCTAACGGCGTCGATAAAGCCTTGGCGGAAAAGATTTTCGACTTACTGAGCCACTTCGCGGATTACGGCTTCAACAAATCGCACTCGGCGGCATACGGCTTGCTGGCGTGGCAAACGGCTTATCTCAAAGCGCATTACCCCGCAGAGTTTTTGGCGGCGATAATGTCTGCCGCGTCGGACATCGACAAAATCACGGCGTACATTGAACTGGCAAAGCGTATGGGAATAAAAATTTTGCCGCCCGATGTCAACGCGGGAGCGGCGCACTTCACGGTTGAGGGCAAAGCGATTCGTTTCGGCTTGTCGGCGATAAAGACCGTCGGCGAGGCGGCGGTTGCCGGCATTATCGACGAGCGCGAACGCAACGGCAAATATAAATCTTTGGCGGACTTTTGCGGGCGGCTTGACGTTAAGAGCGTGCCTCGGCGCAGTGTGGAGAATCTGATTAAATGCGGCGCGTTTGACGGTATCGACAAGCGGCGGCGTGCGTTGTTGGAGTCGTTGAATGCGGCGGTGGCGGCGGGTTTTCAGCGTCAGCGCGAACGGAAAAGCGGCGCAATAAATCTTTTCGGCGAAGAGGAACTTCAAGCGGCGAACTTTATCGTTCCCGACGTCAAGGATTCGCCCGCCGAAATTACGGCTTGGGAGCGGGAGACGCTGGGCTTTTACTTATCGGGTCACCCGCTGAACGCCTTCCGCGAAAAATTTGCGGGCTTGAAGACGAGCGACGCGATTAACGGCGGCGAGTACAACGGCAAACGCGTCAAGGTCGGCGGGCTTATCACGAATGTGCGGCGCGTCATGACGAAACGCGGCGACACCATGGCTTTCCTTAAGCTGGAGGACTTCAAAGGGACGCTTGACGTTACGTTGTTTCCGCAAGTTTTCAATCAGACGCTGAACGTCGCGCAACTTGATGACATTGCAGTTATCGAGGGGCGCGTCGACGATTCGGGCGATACGATTCAGATTTTGGCAAACTCCGTGACGGCGGCGGCGGATTACGTTCCCGATTTTTGGCTGATGTTGCCAGCGCAGATTGACAATCCCGCCACGCTTGATAAACTTAGGAAACTTTTCGCCGAACACGCGGGTATCAGCCGAATTTATGTTAATCGCGGCGGCGAGTGGCGTAAAATGGCGCAAAAGATTTCGGACGGCTCCGACCTGCGCGGAAAGCTTGAGGCTTTGTTGGGCGCGGAAAACGTCCGCTTATACTGAGGAGAGATGCAGTTGGACTTTAAAAAATTTTGGGCGGCGATAATGGCAAGCGCGTTGGTGATGTTCGGCGCGGCGGCGGAACCTATGGGTCGAATGCCGGCGTCGGAACTCATGCGATTGGACGAGGCACCTCGCGGCGAAGTAGCCCGCCCCATGCAAACACTTACCTCGGAAAATTCGGGGCTTAATCCCGGCTATTCGGTCACGCCGATTCAGAATACCCGCCCCGTCGCGCCCGACGACGCTTTGCCCAACGTGACGGCGACGGCGGCTATCGTTATCGAGGCGTCAACGGGGCACGTCATTTACGAACGCAACCCCGACCTGCACATGTACCCCGCCAGTACTACAAAGATGATGACGCTGATAACCGCCCTCGAAGGCAACGCGCTTGACGAGATTGTTACCGTCGGTCCGGGGGCTTACAACGCGGAAGGCTCCACGCTTTGGCTCGACGTCGGCGAAAGAATTCCGCTCGGCGACCTGCTCTACGGCATGATGCTTATTTCGGGCAACGACGGCGCGATTGCCATTGCGGAGCATTGCGGCGGCACGGTTGCCGACTTCGCCGCCCGCATGACCCAACGCGCTCACGACCTCGGCGCGGTGAATACCAACTTTACCAACGCCAACGGCTTGCCCGACTCCAACCACTACACCACCGCCCGCGACTTGGCGACTTTGGCGGCTTACGGCTTGACGCTCCCGCACTTCGAGGAGATTTGTTCGGCTAAGGAAGTTTCGTTCGGTTGGATTCACGACGCAACCAAGCTCTTGCGCAACGAAAATCAGATGTTGTGGCTGTATCGCGGTTGCAACGGGATAAAGACCGGCTACACCGACGCGGCGGGGCGTTGCCTTGTCACCTCGGCTAAGCAAAACGGCGTTCAGCTTATCGCGGTCGTGCTCGACAGCCTGTATATCTGGAACGATTCAATCTTCCTGCTGGATTACGGCTTCGGGCGGGTGTCGTCGCAGACGCTGATTGAGCCGGGGCAAGTAGTCAAAACATTGCCGATAACGTCGGGGCGGCGCAAGTCAATGCAAGTCAAGACGGCGGGCGAAATAATTTTGCCGGTGTTCGCCGACGACGCCAACGCCTACGAGATAGTCTACGATTTGCCCGAAACCTTGACGGCACCGATAACGAGCGGCGAGACGATTGGCAAAATCCGCGTGGTATTGCCCGACGGTCGCGAGGCGGCGGCTGTCGACGTGGTAACGACGGCGGACGTGGAGCAAAAATCTTTCTTCCGACTGGTACTTAATAAAATTCGCGGGCTATTCGCCTGACACGAGGAGGCTTTAACATGAGCGACAGAGTTAAATTGGCAGACGAGCTTCACCGCAAAGGCTACAGTTGTTCGCAAGCGGTGGCGGTCGCCTGCGCGGATTTGGTCGACGTTCCTAAGGAAACACTGTTCAAGGCGACGGAGGGCTTCGGCTTCGGCATGGGCACTATGGACGGCGTTTGCGGCGCGTTGACGGGCGGCTTGCTTATCGCGGGCTTGAAGAACAGCACCGGCAACCTTGACAACCCCAAGTCCAAATCGTCGACGATGAAAATTTCCAAGGCTATGATGACCGGTTTCCGCGAAAAGAGCGGCGCGATTATCTGCCGCGAGCTGAAGGGCGTCGATACCGGCAAAATGCTTTGTTCCTGCCCCGATTGCATTAAACACGGCGTCGAGACAGTGGAGGAGAATTTACGTTGACATGACAAGAATATTTTCAGCCCGCGCAGATTGGCGGGTAATTTTTTTTACGGCGGTGCTCCTTTGGCTGACGCCCTGCGCGGAGGCAAGTGACGACCTCGACGCGGCGGAGCTTCGATTGGCTTGCGCAATTTGTTCGATGGGAGCTTACAGCGACGACGAAAGCTATCTGATACGCTCCATGTTGACGGCTCGCGGCTGGCAAATTGAAAAGGTTTCGCAGAGGAATAATCGCGCCGACGCCAAGGCTTATCTGGTAAGCAAGGGCGACGTGAAGATTTTGGCGATTGCGGGCACGGAGAATCTTAAGGACGTGGAAGTCGACTTCCGAATCGGGCGCGTGCAACTCAACGGCAACACCGCCCTCGCCGCCGACGAAAAACATTCGGGCGATAAGCTGTTCGTGCACAGGGGCTTTCGCGATTATGCCGACGTGGTTTTGAGCGACGGGCTTGCCGAACGTTTGAAGACGTCCCTTAAGAATAATCCGCACGAGACGCTTTACTTGACGGGACACAGCTTGGGCGGTTCGGTCGCGATTATCGCGGCGATTCGGCTGACCGATACGGGCGTCCCGAAGTCGCGGCTCAAGGTTATAACGTTCGGTGCGCCGGCGGTCGGCTCTCATGCTTTGGCGCGGGCTTACGCGGATAAGCTTGACTTGACACGCGTCGAAATGCGCGGCGACGTGCTTAAAAAATCACTGCGTGTTTTGGGCTACGTTCAATTTGGCAATGCCCTGGAGTATCGGCAGAGCGTCACCAACGAGCACTTTGAACATAAAATGGCGGTCTATCTGGATTGCGCCCTGCGCGATTACGTCAAGGCGGGCGGCACCTTCAAGCACGAGGCGCAAAATAAAAGCGACGCGGCAATTTACGTCGCGCCGATTATCGTTGCCAAGGGCGATTTCCATAAGGCGGACGAGGAGCTGATTTTGAACGCGCTCAACGACAGCCTGGCTAATCATTTTGGGAATTTGATTCATGCGGGCGAACGGAGCGTCGTGCTCAAGGAGGAAAGGATTTTGGAGGGCGACTTCGACGAATTTGTTGACGCCGCCAAAAATCTGGGTTGCGATTACGTGTTGATTCGCGTCCTCGGCGCAAAAAAAATTCGCGACGCACCTTTGGGCGACAGGCTCGTCACGTT
>ERZ842401.749-NODE-749-length-47790-cov-5.428889_pt1 | contig 47790 bp, 42 predicted proteins | sample MGYA00521270_ERZ842401 | MGnify/ENA primary metagenome ERZ842401 (study PRJEB31892, sample SAMEA3878208) | bioreactor metagenome | biome: Moose rumen | place: Sweden | collected 2011-10 | study: EMG produced TPA metagenomics assembly of the PRJEB12797 data set... | reverse complement strand
AACGCTTGCCCCCTATGTATTACCGCGGCTGCTGGCACATAGTTAGCCGGGGCTTTCTAATCAGGTACTGTCAAGCACTACTCATTTCCTAATAGTGTAATTCTTCCCCAATAACAGAATTTTACAATCCGAAGATCTTCATCATTCACGCGGCATTGCTCGGTCAGAGTTTCCTCCATTGCCGAAAATTCCCTACTGCTGCCTCCCGTAGGAGTTTGGACCGTGTATCAGTTCCAATGTGACTGTTTTGCCTCTCAGCACAGTTACGCATCGTCGCCTTGGTAGGCTATTACCCTGCCAACTAGCTAATGCGATATAGGCCCCTCCTTAAGTGATGCAAACGCATCTTTAAATATAGAATCATGCGGTTCTATATACTATCCAGTATTGTTCATCATTTCTAATGGTTATCCTCGTCTTAAGGGTAGGTTACCTATATATTACTCACCCGTTCGCCACGGATGTGCGAGCACACCCGTTAGACTTGCATGTATTAGGCACGCCGCCAGCGTTTATCCTGAGCCAGGATCAAACTCTCAAAAAAGTTTATCCTACTCCACCTGTTCTATTTAGTTTTCAAAGACCTTATTTTCTAAGAAGCGTGGAAATATTATACCAAACTTTTCTAATCTTGTCAATAAGAAATGGGGTATTTCAACGCAACCTTTAATATTATATCACAAACCAAAAATAAATGCAAGAAAAATTTTAAAAATTTTATTTTCGGGTGTTTTTTTACAAAAAATAAACTATTTATTAAACAAAAAGCGCCCGAAGGCGCCTTAAGTTTAATATCTTAAATACTATTGTTTTGCAAAGGCTTCCCTCACCTCATTAAATCCGTTTTCATCATATTTAAATTCCTTAATAGAATTGCTTGATAATAAATAATATGTATCCCCAACATAGACCATTCTATTATATCTGACTTGGTAATAAACATATGTATTAGAATTGTATTTATCTTGAGTCAGATTTAATATTTCAAATGGACAACTAGAGTCTAAATTAATTTTAAATAAGTAATATGAATTTTCTGCATAATAATTATTACTACTTTCCCAGTGATATGAATAACCTGAAAAACCAAATAAATCATTTTCGAGATTCACAAGAAAGGCTTTAGGATTACTAAATGCTTCCACGTATATATAGTCATAGTATGTACGTGAGCTGCTACTAAGTTTATATTCATGATATGGAATTTTGTATGGTTCACCAACAGGTTTAATATCGTTTTTATCTGTAGTATCGTATAAAGTTATGATAATTCCATGATAACTGTCACTGCTGCTTGTTGCAAAAACAATAAGGTAATTATCTTTATACGGTAATTGATATAAACCATTTGATGTTGTAACTTGTGAGCTACTAATAGTTGGATTATATGGATCTTCTAAGTCAACATAATAAATTGCTTTATTATCGGATGAAAAACTAATTGTTAAAATATCTCCATTAAATCTAGCAGAAGAAACATAGCTATAATTATTAGTGGTCTTGTTTATATTGTTTAATGATGAGACTTTTTTGAATCCATCAGTAGTTTTTTCAAAAACAGTTAATATGCTGTCATAAGAGTATGTTCTTTTCACAACATATTTATCTAAGAAATACCATGTTTCATAGTCATATGCACGAGATAATACGCGCAAATATTCACCGTTTTCATCAATCCAATATTGATCAGAAACGTATCCTTCAACCGTAACCTCTCCCGTTATTGTGAATTCACCACTTATATTCAATATAATAATTCTTGATTCTTGATAACTTAAATTATAGTTTTCTTCACGATTATTTTTGCTTAATAAATCAATAATATATAAATTGTCTTGAGTCATATAGATTGTATTGCTATATGTTGAGAAAATATTGAAAGATTCACATGTAACTTCATCATCTAATTTTACACGATAAATAGATGTTATAGTTTTTGTATAATCTTCATTAGGATAAAAATATATTCTGCTATAATCAGCGAAATAGCATTTATCATCTAGCCAAATACAAGGATATGCAAAATTGCCATTGTCATCTGTTAAGAAATCATAATAACTGTTAATAATGTATAATTCGTTTCCTACTAATCTTGTATTACTGTTATATCCAGTAGTTCTAATTGTCATTACTAAATCACAAGTTTTGGCATCAATTATTTTAAATTCACTATAATTACGATATGAGTATGTTGACAAAACTTTTGATAAATCACTTTTTGCATAGACAACTTCTCTTTCGACAGTTCTTACTGGTAAGATTACATATTTATCAGTTACGTATAATCCATTTGCAATATTAGAAGTAATGATTTTCTTAACTACATATTCATCGTCTTCATCCACAACTTCTTCTTCAGTTTGAAATTTAAATTGCTTTATAAAAATTAAAGAGTCATTGTCATGTTTATAAATTCTTAAAACTGATACACGATATTCAGAAGTGCCAACTGTATAAGTATCATAAGTTACATAATAAATATAATCACCATTTACTTTTACAACATCACTTTCATCTACTCCAGCGACACGGGTATTAGTTTGATATGTTGTCTCAGTATATGAATTATCGACCTCTGAACCTGCGGGCGATAACTCGGCCTCATCAAATTTGCTATACAATGTACTAGATGAAGTTTTTACAGTTTTCTTATCTGAACTTAAATAATTCTTTAGTTCTTCTTCAGATTCAAATGCCCTTAAGTTTTCACTTTCAATAGTTACATCATTATTAAAAATTACACTTGGAGCAGGTTCAATGTTAATTGGAACATCTGGTTGTGTTTTTGTTTTTTCACTTAGTGTTACATTTTGTGTTGGTTCTAAAGCATTATTATTTAGATTTTGCTTTTCAATGTTTTTTACATTGATATTTCTAATCGTTCCGAACACAAAGAAACCAATAGCAACAATAAGAATAAGTGCATTAACTAAAGTTAATCGCAAATTAAATTTACCTTTTGTTTCTTTAGATTTTAAAGCTTTGTTGTAGATAGCACGAGGGTTGTTATTCTTTATTGTTTTGTCCTCTTTTGCTTCTAAGATTTTCTTTTCAAAATCATCCATTTTTAGTACTCCTTTTTTATTATTTCGCGCGCACGTTCTAATCGTTTCTTTACATTGCTTAATGAAATATTTAAAATATTAGCAATTTCATTAACATTATAATTTTGATAATAATAAAGAATGATAACTTCTTTATATTTATCAGGAAGAGAGTTTAATATTTGTCTCATGCGTAAAATATCATCCGATAAGTTTTCATCTTTAGCTTTATTTAATAATTCCTCGTTCAAATAAACACTTGTTTTCCACTTACTTTTTATAAATGTTAATGAAGTATTAATTGCAACTCTAATCAACCAATATAATTCATGATTGTCATTCTCAAATTGCTTATCATCGCTCAAATATTTCATAAAAACATCTTGAGTTATGTCTAAAGCATCATCTTCATCATGACAATAGTTTAGCGCAATACTATAAATTGTATCTTTATAATTATAGTATTTCCTTTCGAAATCATCTTCGGATATTTTTCGCATAAATTTTATCCCTTCACCTATAATACTAATGAACATCAAAAATGGTGACATTTTTTTTAAATTATTTTATCATATGTTTTATTTCCACGCAACTTATATATAGAAAAAGCCCTACAAATGTAAGGCTTATTTTCCAGGTTCATAAGTAAATAACGAACTAACGGAAGTTCCGTCAATAATATTAAGCATTCCTTGACCAAGAATTTTTGCTATTGATAATTGAACAATTTTATCGTTCTTTTTACTTTCATCTAATCTAATAGAATTAGTCATTATAAGTTTATCAATATCAGAGTTATAAATTCGAGTTGTAGCATCACCTGATAAAACACCGTGAGTACATACTACATATATTTTCTTAGCACCATTGGCTTTTAATGCTGATGCAGCGGCAATAACAGTGCCAGCAGTATCCACAATGTCATCCACAATAATACAATTTTTATCTGCCACATCCCCTATAATATTCATCACTTCGGCAACATTAGGACGAGGTCGACGTTTATCAATAATAGCAATTGGAGCATTAAAGCTTAAAGCAAATTTTCTTGCTCTAGTTGTTCCACCATGATCAGGTGATACAACAACAATATTATCTACTTTATTCTTCTTAAAATAATTAACAAGTACGGTATTGGCTTCGAAATTATCAATAGGAATATTATAAAAACCTTGAATCTGTGCGGCATGCAAATCCATTGATATAACTTTATTTGCCCCAGCAACAGTAAGCAAATCAGCCATAAGTTTTGCAGAAATAGGTTGACGAGATAAAGCCTTTCTATCTTGTCTACAATACCCATAATAAGGCATAATTACATTAATTGTTCTAGCAGAAGCTCTTTTTAATGCGTCAATCATTATTAATAATTCCATATAATTTTCATTAACTGGATTAGATGTTGATTGAAGAATAAAAACGTGATGTCCTCTAACAGTTTCTGGAATATTTAAACCGATTTCGCCATCAGCAAACTTTGTAATGTTGCATTCAGATAGCTCAATACCAATATAATCAGCAATCTCTTTTGCTAATTCAGGATTTGAATGAAGAGCGAACAACTTTAATTTGTGCCCATGAATTTCCGCCATATAAATTCCTCCTAATGCTAATTATATTATAAAGTAATTTTATTTAAATCTCAAAGGAAAATATCTGTAAACGTTTTATATTGATTTGAACTTATAAACAAATTTATGTCTTTGTTTTAAAATATCATAAGCTTCATTAATTTTATCTTCATCATAGATACCAAATACACTTCCACCACTACCGCTTAACATAGCATGAATTGCTCCTGTTACTTTTAAATCAGCTAAACTTTCTTTAATTATTCCATAACCATCCATATTAACTATGGCTAATTCTAAATCATTTGTATAATCAATTTTGCCATTATATAGTGAAATATTTTTACTAAATTCAATATTTAATTTATCAAAATTATCATAAACAACTTTAGTACTAAACGCTACATCATCAAATATTAAAATACCATTAACTTTAGGAATATCAATTGCTTCAATAATTTCTCCACGACCTGTAACATAGGATGGTGCATTAATAATAAAGAAAGGGACATCTGATCCAATAAGTGATGCTATTTCTATTTTTTCATCATTTGAAAGTTTTAAATGCCATAATTCATTTAACGCTTTTATAGTAAAGCTAGCATTACTGCTTCCACCACCAAGACCAGCTTTGATTGGTATTTGTTTCTTAACCACAACTCTAACGTGTTTATCTTTATTATATTTTTTTCTTATTAAATCAATTGTTTTATAAATGATGTTATCTTCCATAGGAATATCAAATCCGATAATTTCATCATAATCAGAATCACTAAATTCCATGTCATCAGCTAAATCAATTGGAATAAATACTGAATTGAGTAAATGATATCCATCTTTTATTCCCACCAATTTTAAGCTGATATTTATTTTAGCATTACTCTTACATTTATAAATCATTTTAGTTTTCTCTTTCAAATAAATATTTGTACATATTTACAAAATTATTTAAGTCTAATTCTTCGCTCCTAACATTTAAACTTAAATTAAATTTTTCAAGTGTTTCTGTAATTGTTCCTTTTGAAATTGAATAATTTGATAAAATATTATTCATAAACGTTTTTCTTTTCATAGAAAAACTTTTTTTGACAAAATCTAAGAAATTTGCTTCATTATTTAGGTTATAATCGCGTTTTACTCTTTTCATAACCAAGATTGCACTGTCCACATTGGGACGAGGATAGAAGCAATTTCGGCTTACCGTAAATGCGTAATTACAATCAGTTAAATAGTTAATAATTACAGTTAAACTTCCATAATCTTTAGTCTTAGGTTGAGCACATAATCTTAACGCAACTTCCTTTTGAACCATGATGCAAATCTCATCAATTTTATTTATTTCAAGAAGCTTAAAGATTATTGGTGTAGTTATATAATAAGGAAGATTGCTTATGGATACTATTCTATTTAATCCATCAAAGTAAGATAAATCATTATCGATATCGCTTTTTAATATATCCTTATTTATTATTTTTAAATTAGAATAATTTAATTCATTTGATAAGATATTAATCATATCTTGATCGATTTCATAGCATAATACCTTACCAGCTTTACCTAACATAACTTCTGTCATAGATCCAAGGCCAGGGCCTATTTCAACAACCCCTGTATTGTTATCTAATTTTTCTAATTCAATAATTTTTAAAACAATGTTTGCATCAATTAAAAAATTTTGGCCTAATCTTTTCTTGGCATTAAGATTATATTTATTTAACAGCTCATTCGTTTTATTTATTGACGCTATCATTAAGAAAACTCAAGTCCTTATAAAAATTAACAAATTCATTTGGTATATCAATACCTTGAGGGCATTTAGAAACGCAGGCACGACATTTAACGCATCTATCAGCGGTCGCATTGTTTCTTAATAACATATTGTATTGCCAATTAGCATCTCCAGTATCTCCATACATGGCAAATTGATTGTAAATGTCAAAGATTGCCGGAATATTAACGCCCATTGGGCAAGGCATACAGTATCTACAAGCCGTGCAACCAACTTTAGTACAACTTAAAAGTTCATCTTTAACTTCTTGAATTAGTTTATATTCTTCATCATTTAAAGGTTTAAAGTTATTAAATGTCTTAAGGTTATCAGTAATTTGATTCATCTCATTCATGCCACTTAAAATAACTTTAACTCCATCAAGTGACCCAACAAATCTTAAAGCCCAACTAGCTAAACTTTTAGTACTGTCAAAATCATAAAATTTTTGAGCAATTTCTTGTTTAAACATTGCAAGTTTTCCACCTTTAATTGGCTCCATAATAACAACAGGAATATTTCTTGCCCTTAAATCGTAATATCCTTTTAGACCTTGTTGATGCTCTGTATCCATATAATTTAATTGGATTTGGCAAAAGTCCCAATCGTACATATTAAGTATTTTTGTAAATGTTTCATAATCATCATGAAAAGAAAAGCCGATATTTCTAATTTTTCCTTGCTTTTTGTATTCGACTAAAACATTTATTATATCCCAATCAATAACTTTCTTTAAACTATTTTTATGTAATGAATGTATTAAATAATTATCAATGTAATCAACTTGTAAAGCTTTCATTTGATTGTCTAAGCTTGCTAAAGCTTCTTCTTTTGTTTGAAACATTCCTATAGATAATTTTGTGGCTAAATAAAATGAAGACCTTGGATATCTTTTTAATGCTTTGCCTACGAAAGTTTCATTCTTTTTATCAGTATAAGGATATGCAGTATCAAAATAATTAACACCGTTTTTATAAGCTTCATCAAATAACTTAAAGCCTAATTCTTCGTCAATTTCTCCATTTTCTTTAGTTTTTAATCGCATGGCACCAAACCCTAATAAAGATGTTTTCATGTCTTTATCATACCACTTTCTAAATTCCATATTATTATCCTCCTTGTAATTTAATTATATCTTATCATAATTTCTAAATATAAGCAACAAAAAAAGGCACATGAATTATCATGCACCTAATTTCTTATAATATTAGTCAGCTAATTTTGAAACGATTGAAGGAACATCAATGAATACATAGAAAGCACCATTACGATATTGATATGTAATGAATGTAGCTTCAACTGGGAATTCAGTAACGCCTTCAGGAATCATTGCTAAAACAGCTTCTTTTTCTTGACTAGAAAGATAAAGATTAGTAGTTCCAGAATCACTTATCTTTAAATTAATGTAAGAACCAACAACTAAAGTTCCTTCCATCTTAATAGCGATTCCAAAGTTACTTGCATCTTCACCATCTAATGCTAAGAATTCTTCAAGAGTCATTTCTTGAGGAGTTAATGCAAAGTTAGGTTGAATCTTTTCTACTTTATATGATGTAGAATTTGTAACTTCAGCAACACCATTATAAAAGCCTCTCTTACCACTTACTCTAACAACATCGCCAAGGTTGAATGTAGGAGCATTTTTATCATATACATAGATAGCAGCTGTTTCATCTTGTAAAACAAAACCATTACCTGCATATACATGTAATACTGTACCTAAAACTTCAACTTCTGTATCATTTGCTAATGAATATAATTCTAAGCAAGTGTTTTGTGCAGCTGCAAGTGTTGGAACTTCTTGTTGTTCTGCTAATGTGTTAATATGAGGTCCAATTCTCCAACCATTGTATGATACGCTATAGTCATGGATAGGAGCAATTAATGTAACTAATTTGCCTTCTAAAGCTTGAACAGCAGCTATATCATCAGCATCATTAGTATAGTTATAAATTAAGCAAGGAGCATCGTCACTATTTTCAGTAGCGATATAAACATTAGTAAAAGAACCACTTGTCTTAACTCTTACATAACCAGTAATTTCATATAATAATCCTTGATATCTTGATTTGAGTGCTAATGCACCTTCATCATCAATAGAATCACTATATAATAATGTACATAAATCAGCTAAATCTACTTGAACAGGACTTAATACTTCAACTTCAGTATCAAGTTTTGTAATAGTTGGATTCATAAATTCTTTAGTGACTTGATTTCTGCTTAAACCATAAACTGTTAATGTACCAACACATTTAACATAATCACCAACGCTAATTCCTTCAGGTAATTTAGAATAAACATATACAACGCCAGTGCTATCAGCTACATAGAAATCAGTGTATTTATCTTTAGCAATAACTTTACCTTCGATAATGAATGTAGATTCTGAATCAGACCAATCAAGATCAGCAATATTAGTTTTTGCAAGTGCAGGAACAGTCAATGTTAATACAACTTCTTCACTAACATCGCCTGATGCAACTGTTACAGTCATTGTAACTTCTTTAGCTTCAAGTGGATAGCTTACAACAACACCATCATTACCTAATAATGTTGTATCACTACTTACCCAAGTAAATGATACACTTTCATAATCAGGTTTTGGTAATTGAAGAGCAGTAGCAACTGTTGTTCCATCTAATTCTTTAACTTGAAGAACTGCAGCAGCAACTTTTTCAGCGTCAGTTAATTCTGGTAATGCTTGTAAAGTAATAGAATCAGCACTAGCAGGGATTAAATAGAATGCACTATTATATAATGCTACATATCCATATACATCTGCAAGTCTACCTTTAATACATTTTTCATTTAATTGAGCAATTTCATCAGCAGTTACAAAGTTTGATGAAGAAGAAATATAAATATAAGATGTTAAATCATCAGTAGCACGTTTGAAGTTGATGTATTTACCATCATTAGTAATATTAGTCATTTCAACGCCAGTAATACTTACAAAACGGCCTAATAAATTAGCTAATAATGTATCTTTATTATCAGCTGCAGCGTTCCAAATTTCAGTAACGTCTACAGGAGCAACTTCTTTAACTTCATCACTTAACTTAGTGAATGCAGCATTTTTAATTTCTGCAGTTCCATAGTAAACATCTTTTAATCCTGATACTTCATAAGTAGCACCTACTGTTAAAGCATCAAAACCAGCTTGATCACATGAATATGCATAAACATAATATCCACCATCTTCATCTTCTAAATAAACATTAGCTGCAGTAGCATTAGCCCATACTTTACCAGTTAATAAACCAGATACTACAACAGATGCATTAACTTCAGCACTCATGTATTCGTCCCAGCTCATTAAAGCATATTTAGGTAATGTTAAATTGAATTTTAAATCAGCAGTATTTTTATCAGGAGCAGTAATAGTAGCAACTAAAACATAAGAAACAGTTTCTGATGCTTTTTCATTAACATCGATAGTTGTTTTTGTATCACCAGCTACAACTTTTACATCATCATTTCCTTCAGGTAATTCAACACTCCAAGAAATAGTAAATTTATTACCTTTAACTAAAACTTGAGAAATTACATCGAAATCACCAGGAGTTTCTGTACCTTCCATAGAGAAATACATGTTTTTTAAATAATTTACAGCACCAACTAAATCGTATTCGACTGTTGGTTCAGTTACTTTGCTAGGTTCTTTTGTTCCTTCTTTTGTAGACTCGTTATTATCACCACAAGCCATAAAACCAAAAGTTAAAAATGCAACAAGAATCAATGCAAATACTTTCAATTTTTTCATAAATTTTTCTAATTCCTTTCAAATTATTTATTCATTTAAAATTAATCTGTAACAAATTCAATATCATTAATATTGAATACCTTTATTTGATAAGTTCCATCATAAACATCCACAACACCTTTTACATTAATAGTCTTGCCTTCAAAAATGTCACTAGTTACAAGATTACCATCACTATCTTTAAGTGGGATAGTACGAACACTTATAGTATAACCATCTAATTGACAAGTTAATGTAATAGCACCATTAGAAGATGAATCTGGGTTAGTAGTTGTATATGTATCTACAACTTTTAATCCTTCCATTGAAATTGAAGTATTTAATGCAAGTTGAGCAAACTTATAATCTTTTTTAACTTCAGTTTCATTTCCATCTTGATCTTCTTCAATATATTTAACTTCTATAGTTCCTTTTGCAAATTGTTCAGCGGAAACAAGAGTATAAGATGGAGAATTACCAGTACTTATTAATTTAATATTACGAGCATTATCAGGATCCATCATATTATATTGTAAGTCGGCAACTTGATAAGAGTCACCTGCTTCATAATATTGCAAGCTCCCAACAATACGACATCTATTACCAGTTCTAATAATGCTTAATCCGCCACCAGATAAGTTAAATCCATAATAAATATACATACCATAATAAATGCCTGTTTCTTCGTCAAAGTCTTCCACATATAAACCATTACTATAGTTTTTAATAATAGTAGCTTCGAAGGCAACTATATGGTTATTATATTTTTCTAAGTTCAACCTTAATTCTTTTAATGATAATTCTATTTGATCACCATAATAATAATCAGGGTCAGGTTGATCAGAGAAAATATGTAATTTTAATTTTTTAGCTTGAGCTAAAGCATTAAGACAAATCGTTCCATAACGATTTTGTCCAGTATTAGATGCAATAGCTAAACCATTTTGTAATATTTCTAAATTTAAAAGACGATAATCACTATCATTAGATGTTTTATACCAAACCCAAGATAAGTAACGAGAACCAGTTGAGTCAAGATTCCAAGTTGATGTGTCCGATTCCACAATAATAGCTACAGCACTTTTTAGTTTAGATTTTGTGAAATTAGAAGCAGCTTTCCCCCATTCTTCAATAGTTCCAGTTGATTCTGGAGTATTAATTGCTAAATAACGAGCTTTTAATACTCCACTTGCATCAACAGATGTGGGAACATTGAAGTGAGTTGTATCACCATCAATATAATTTTTTACTGTAACTTGTACTTTTGCAGTTTCACTATTTAAGTCAAGTTTTAATTGGCTAACATAATCAACTTCTTGAAATTGCTCAGTTTCGTTATTATTTATAGTTTTTTCTCCGTTTGTTTGTGTTTCAGTAACATTTGTTTTTGTTTCATCACAACCAACTAGAGCAAAAACAAATAATGTAAATAAAGTGATTATAAAGAAACGGTTTAATATCTTTTTCATTTTTAATCCCTTTATTTATTATTTTTTATTAGTTAAAGTATGCACATTCTTGTAAAGCACTTAGGAATGCTTGATGAATCTTTTCATCGACTTCACTTTCACTCCATTTTTGTGAGATACAACTTGATAATAATGTACCAACTTGATCACGAGCAGTGCTTGATCCACTAAATGCTGGAGATGTGAAATATGCTGATTCTTGTTCTAGACAAACTTTTGCAGAAAGAGCTGCAATGTAATCATAACCATCAGCACTTGCTAAGAATTTTGCATAATTACTATTTTGGTTAACACTCTTAATAACAGGAACATAACCAGATACTGCTGAGAATTCAGCTTGGAAATCGATGCTTGTTGTTAAGAACTTAATGAATAACCAAGATGCGATAACTTCTTGAACGTTATCTTTTGCGAAAATACAAACGCTAGGTCCTTGAGAGATAACTTTTGGATTGCTTGGATTAACTTGAGGAATTGTTGCAATACCAACTTCAAATGGATAACCATCATCAGTTAATTCAGGGCGTTGATGTGTAGCACCAGCTGATGAACCAATTGACATATAACTCTTAGTAGAATCTGGATCTACATTTGTAAATAAACCAGAAGTATAAGAACCATATAATGATTGAGTTGTAATATAACCATTTTGATACCAGCCTCTTAATCTCTTAATAAAGGCTTCATTTGTGTCATTTACAAATAAGAATTTTTGACCAGTTGATGTTGCAGCTGTATATGGAGAACCATATTGTTCACAAAGAGTAATGAACCAGTTACCTTCTGAGTCATATCCTAGTGGAATAGATTTAGGATCAATTGTTAAGATTTGTGCACATAATTTTTCTAAATCATCCCATGTTTTAGGTAATTGTAAACCATGAGCATCAAAGAATGTCTTATTGTAATATAAAACTTCTGTTGACTTAGAGAAAGGTAAAGTATACATTTTGCCATCTTCAAATTGTTTACCTTCATTATAATAACCAGCGATGAAATCATCAATTTGTTCTTGTGTTAAACCAAGAGTTTCAGTAGTTCCATCAGCACGAGTAACTATTTCTTTTGATGCGATTAATTCATCTAATGCTTGAGTAGCACCAGCTGTATTATATAAAGCTACATGGTCAGGATAGCAATAAGCAACGTTAGGTTGAGCGCCTACAGAGATTTCTGTAGAGATTTGATTACGAACATCATCATAGCCACCAACTTGTTGATGAGTAACAGTAATGTTTGGATAAAGCTCATTGAATTTTTTTACATAAGCATTTAATACAGTAGAAAGATTTGAACCCATTGTATGGTAAAAACTAATAGTAACTTCGCTATTATCATAACCACCAGCAGGAATTTCTAAAGATTTTTCACTAACTGTATTACTAGGTTTTGTATTGTCACCTGTCTTGTTTGTTTCATTACAAGATACAAATAATACAGCAGCTAATAAAGCAACAACTAAAATTAAAAATTTTCTAATTTTCTTCATTTTCCACTCCTTTAATAATTATTAACCTTTAATACCACTACGACTAACACCTTTCATAATGTATTTTCTTAATAGAATAAATACTATGAAAAGCGGAATTGAAACAATAGCAACAGCAGCCATTTGTACTGGATAATTTGTATCCTGGTTCGAAGTCGTATAGGCATTTCGCAAACCATTAGTAATCAAAGTATGCGCAGTATCATTTGCAACTAACCTTGGCCACATGTATGAATTCCAAGCACCCATCATCTTTAATATTGTGATTGTAATTAAAGTTGGTAGAGATAATGGAATCATTACTTTCCACAAATATTTTAAATCACTTGTACCATCAACTTTAGCAGCTAAATAAAGCTCATTTGGTATTTGCAAAAAGTTTTGTCTTAATAAATAAATATAATATACACTAACTAAGAAAGGTACAATTAATACAATATAGGTGCTAGTCCATTTAAATCTATAAACAGTAATATAATTAGTTACTGTAAATAATTCACCTGGAATCATCATTGTGGCAAGTAGTGCCGCAAATAATATGTTTTTACCTTTAAACTCTAACCTTGCAAAGGCAAAAGCACTGATTACAGTAATAACTAGAGATAGTATTGTAGAAACAACACCAACATATAATGTATTTAAGAATAGTCTTCCTAAATTAGCTTCTTTGAATGCAGTTACATAGTTAATAAACATAACCTTATGAGGATATAAAGATGGAACGTTCCATTTATATTCTTCTAATGTCTTTAAAGATGAGTTAATCATCCAATAAAATGGGAATATAATAGTTAAAGCAATAGCAAACAAGAATGCGTAAACAACAACTGTTGAGATTATTTTCCAAATCTTTTGTTGAACGGTTACTTTTTCTATGTCTCTTTCTTGCATTATAGCATCGTTATTTTTTGCCATTTTTGCTACCTCCTAGTAATGAACTCGTTTCTTACTAACGTATAGGTTAATAAGAGTAACTACTAAGATTATTCCAAATAATACCAAAGCACCAGCACTCGCACGACCCATGTCGTCACTTTGAATACATTTATAGATGAACCCAACCATTGTATTTAATGTTTGGTCATCACTAGCACCTGGTGCTTTCATTGATTCACCAAAAATACCTACTACTGATGAATATTCTTTGAATCCACCAATAAATCCTGTTATAACAACATAGGCAATCATTGGAGATAACATTGGAACTGTTATTCTAAAGAATGTACGAACTTTAGATGTTCCATCAACTTTTGCAGCTTCATAATATTGTTTATTAACTGATTGTAAGCCACCAAGTAAAATTAAAATCTTAAATGGTAATGCATTCCAAACAATATAAATAATTAATACAACCATATTATGGAATTTATCAGATCCAGTACTAATCCAGTTGACTGGATTATGTCTGAAGAAAATACTATTAATTATACCATATGAGTCAACAAGACCTTGATCATAATTGCCAATAACATTAAACATTGCAAAGAATACCATACCAATAGCAATTGAATTTGTTACATAAGGTAAGAAATAAATAGTTTGTAAAAATCTGCTTAAAGGTTTAATAGCATTCAAACAAGCCGCAATAACTAAAGCAACCATTGTAGAAAGAGGAACTGTAATTCCACAAAGTATTAAAGTATTAACTAAACAAGTTTTGAATAATTTATAATTTAATACACCTTTTCCTATTACAAGACCATATTCTGCATAAGTATCATCAACATCCCAGAAGTTCTTTAGTCCAAAACTATAATGCGTACCATTCATAGCCCCAGAGTTAGAGTATCCTTCACGGAATGCAATAGCAATTGTATTGAAGATAGGCCAAATTGTGAATATTGCTAGCAAAATTAATGCAGGCGATAAATATAACCAGGCCTTCCATTGTTGTTTTGCGTCAACCATAAATTATTCCTCTTGTTTTTCTGGTTCTTGTGCGATTGGTTCTTGTGCACTTTCTTGAGGATCTTCACTTCCACAAGCTGGAGCAGCTTGTACGCTTGCCATACGAATATCAAATGCTGATAATTCTTGTCCTTCAAGGTATATACGCTTTTCAGTTTCTTTATTAAATACAAATATTTTATTTTTCTTGATTCTAAATGCCACTTGTCCAGAAGCAACATCTATTTTACTACGATTATCTGAGTCAATAATTGATCTAATAATTGGAGTTGTAGCTCCATCATGAGAAGAAATAATTGAAACGTCACGACCCATTATTTCAATATTTAATAATTTATTTTTCATAGGTCCAGCATTGTCTAGTATAAATCCTTCTGGTCTTATACCAACATATACATCTTGGTCTTCGATTGCTTCTCCACTAAATAAAACATCGTCACCAATCATTATATTACCATTAACAACTTTGCCTTCAAAAACGTTAATTGGTGGGGTACCTAAGAATTTAGCCACAAATAGATTTGTTGGGTTATCATAAACTTCTTGAGGACGACCTGTTTGTTGAACAACACCTTTTTTCATAACCACAATTTCATCAGAAATTGACATTGCTTCTTCTTGGTCATGAGTAACAAACACTGTTGTAATTAATGTTTCTCTTTGAATTCTTTTAATTTCTTCACGAGTTTGAAGTCTTAAACGAGCATCTAGATTTGATAATGGTTCATCAAGTAATAATACTCTTGGCATTTTTACTAATGCACGAGCAATAGCAACACGTTGTTGTTGACCACCAGAAAGTTCAGATGGTTTACGATCCATTAAATCATCAATTTGCACAAGTTTTGCAACTTCATAAGCTCTTTCAATCATTACGTCTTTTGAAAGCTTATCAGCACCTTTTAGATTTTGTAATGGGAAAAGGATATTTTGCTTAACAGTCATATGTGGATAAAGTGCATAGTTTTGGAAAACTAAACCAACACCTCTATTTTCTGGCGATAAACGAGTTACATCATCTTCACCAAAGAAAATTTTTCCACTAGTAGGTTTTTGAAGACCACTAAGCATATAAAGTGTAGTTGATTTACCACATCCAGAAGGACCTAATAAACCAATCAACTTTCCATCAGGAATTTCAAAGTTGAAATCATTTACGGCAACAACTTCTTGACCACCTTTTACTCTGTTTGGAAAGATTTTTGTAAGATTTTCAAGTACGACTTTCATTATTTATACCTCACTTTTCTTTTCATCAATTATTGTTTTTTCTTCTCTTTCATCACTAACTTCAAGAAGATGTTTTTCTTTTTTATAGCGAATCATCTCATCTTCTGAATCGAATATCATTTGTGTTTCTTTATTACAAACAACAGTATAACTAAATGCATCATGAATCATTGAATGATTTTTCGTAAATAATACTAAACCGATATTTAATAAAATAATTAATACAGCTAATATTAACCAAAGAACTCCTAAATTGCCAGCCATTCCAAATAAGAATGTCACAAACGATAAAACAGGTATCATTATCTCAATTGTATATTTACCAAGTAGTGCTCTAACAAGAAGCTGTAAATTAGTTGCTCTTACACCATTAGGTTTAATTACAATTAATCCAAATGCTTTTTTTCCTAAAGTTTGACCATTTTTAAAAAATAACGGAATAACAAACTCTGGAATCATTACACCTAAAAGAACGCCAAACACCACAATAATATAAATTAAACTGTTAAGCATTTGATATTCTTTTACAAATTCTTTATCATTTTGAATGAGTTCATCAACTTCATCATAATGTGCTCTTTCTTCTTCAGTTAACGCTTCAACTTCTTCTCGAGTTAGTCCGAATTTAACGTCATATGTTTCTTCATAATAAGTAACTCGTTCATTATATTTATCAACGTGTGAATCATATCTTACGATCCATGACATAAGTAAACATCCACCAGTTGAAATAATAACAATCATTATGATATCAAGCAAAAACGCTGAAATTCGTTTCATGTATGAAGCGGTTTGAATGTCAGTAATCATCTATAATCACCAATTATTCATCAATGCCACAGATTATAATTTCAACTATACCGAAAGCATGAACAATTACGCCTATAGCCGCAAAAATAATACTTGGAATTTGGGTTACAAGGATATATTTATTAATTGCCTCAGTAGTATAACTTTTATCCTCTTTTAGAGTAGTATAAATATCTCTTACTTCTTTATCGCTCTTTCTTACTGAAGAGTAACTCTTTGGATAAATTAACACAACCACAATAAATAAAATAGCTAATACCACGCCTAAACTTCTTACAATGTAAAAAGCAACTTTATTACTTTTTACTAGGTCAGAAATAGCCATACAAATTCCACTACCAAACGCACAAATTATTGATATAAATAACCATAAAGAAGAATTCATCAATAAAAGGTCGGATGTAATTGCAAAATATAATCCAGCAAGGAGCATAATTGCTGTCCCTACAAAAAACACAACTTTTCTCGTAATTGAATTATCTAAAAAGTCTTTAAACAAGATTGTTTCTCCTTTCAAATATTTATATAAAAAAAATATAACTTATTATATCAAAAACATAGTATTATTTCAATTTATTTTATAAAAACTAATATTTTATATTTTTGATACTTGCTTTTAAAACGACAAAAAGGTTCTCGTGTTATTTGAACACAAAGAACCAAACTATTGGTAGTACTACCATAAGTACTACTAAAATAATTAAAATAATAGGTTTTTTTGACATTTTAATAATGCCCATAACAGTACAGATAATAATGAAGGTTGCGAAAAGTAAGAAGCAAAAATATGCTCCTTTACCAGCTCTAGCACATAGATCAGCCCAAAGTTCACTTAAACCTTCAAAAACTTTTGACATCAATTTCCCTACAAAATTATCTAGTCCTGAAAACATAGTTTTTCTCCTATAATTTTTTAATACCTTCTAATGCTTTAGCCAATGTTATCTCATCAGCATATTCAATATCACCACCAACAGGCAAACCATAGCCAATGCGATAAACTTCAATATCTTTATCTTTTAAAAGATTATTAATGTACATTGCGGTTGTCTCGCCAGCGATATTGGCGCTTATTGCAATAATAACTTTTTTAATTCCATCAGTTTCAATTGTTTTTAATAATTTATCAATATCAACATCTTGAGCTGTAATACCATTTAAAGGTGAAATCAAACCATTTAATACATGATATCTACCATGATAAGAATTTATTTTTTCAAAAGTAATAACTTCTTTACAGCTTTCAACAACCATTATTGTTTTTTCTCGAGATTCATCCTTACAAATATCACAAAATTCATCTGTACAAATGTTGCCACATTTATCACATTTTCTGATTTTGTTTTTTGAATCAAGTAAAGACTTGCTAAACTTTTCCACGTGTTCTTTATCAACATTAAGCACAGTATGCAAAGCAAGTCTTTCGGCTGTTTTTGGACCAATCCCCGGGAAAAGCATAAAAGAATCTATAAGATTTTGCAATTCTTGAGGATATTTCATAAATTAAAATCCCATTCCTCCAGTTAATGCACTATATTTAGCCATCTTTTCTTCGGTAACATCATCGATTTCATCATATGCTTGATTGCATGCGGCAATGATACTATCTTGAAGCATTTCCAAATCTTCTTTTGAGGTAGCTTCAAAATCTTTATCAATTTCAACGTCAACGATCTCTCTGTTACCCATAATAGTAACTGTAACAACTCCTCCTGCAGAAGCTTTAAATTCTGTATCATAGATTTGTTGCTGAGTGGCTTCCATTTCTTCTTTCATTTTCATTAATTTTTTTAGCATTACTTGTTGATTCATAATTATTCTTCCTTTGTTTTAATAGTTAAATCGTCGCCAAATAAATCTTTGGCTTTTTGACTCATTGATTCATCACCATTGTCGCTAGTATCACATTTTAAATTTGGATCATTAATAGGCTGTAATGTTGGATACTTAACACCAATGTAGTATTGTTGTGCATATTCTTGACGTTTTAAAGTAAATATTTCACGAGTAATTACAAAGTAATTATAATCACCATCTAGTAAATCATGTAATAATTTCAATGCTTGCTTTTTAAATGCACGGCTTACAACTTGATTACAAATCAAAGCATTGTCATAAACTAATATAAATTCATGATTACCAACTGCTTTAACTTCACCTTCTGTTAATACTTCCGCAATTCCTCTTTTTTCAATAGGAGCTAAAGTAGTTAAATGTTTCCATAAAGCAAGAATTCTTTCTTTATCGCCAAAATATTCTTTCAAAAAAGCATCGTTGAATATTCTTTCTAATACTCTAACATCAAATCTCTCATACTCATCTAAATCATCAGTAGGTTTCTCTTCAGTTTCTAAAGGTTTTTCTTCTGCAATTTCATTATCTAATGATTCACTTATGAGATCTTCTTCAATTATTTCTTCTTTTCCTTCTTCTTTTGAATCGTCAACTAAATATTCTTTATTATCTTCTTCACCAAAAATGTTTTCTTCTTGGCTTTCTTCTATAGAACTTTCCGTTTCTTCAACAGGATTATACCAACTAGCTTCATTTAGATTTGTCGATGTTCCTTGTGATTGCTCTTCTTCTGTTTGTTCAAATTCAGTTTCACCAAACAAATTACCGTTTTCTTCTTCATCTTCTTCGTTTTCGAGTTCTTCGGTTTCTAATTCTTCTGTTTCGTTTCCTTCTTCAATTCCAAATTCGTAAGCTTCTTCAGTTGTTTCTTCTGTTACAGCTTCATCATATTCTTCGATTGTAGCTTGTTCACTTTCAGCATTTTCTTTAGGCTTTACTTCTTTATCTTCTTGAAGTTCAGTAACATTTTGTTTAGTTTCTTCTTGTTCTTTTGCAAAATCATTTTCGCTTGCAGCTAAAGAACCAAAGTCAACTTTAGGCGAAGAAACACTATTATCTACTTTTTCCACGTCCACGATCTCATCTTTCCAGAACGAGATTTGCTTTACATTAACTTTATCTTTCTTCTTGTTTTGCGATTGTTGTGGAGAAAGCATTCCAGCGATAACCTTGTAAACATTTGATTCGACTTTTGCAAGACGTTCTTTAATGTCTTTTAATTCATTATAAGAAACATCATTAGAAACAGGTAAATCGTTTAATTTATCTTTAATGTTTTCAACTTCTTTTGCGATTAGCTCTTTAACTTCTTCAGTATTAATGCCTGCTTTACTATTATTCTTTAAAGCAGAATTTATCTTTTCATTTAATAAGAATTCATCAACTTCACCAGATTTAGTATTATTTAATTCATTCCTAAATCCTTGTTGAACTGCTTTTAATAACTCAATATCTTCATCAAATTGATCGATCTTATTTTTAATCTCTTTTAATTGAGAAACATCAACTGTTTTTTGTTCATTACTTCCTTCATTTGCACTTAATCTCTTTACAGTTTCTGAAAGTTTAGGTAATTCTAATTTACTTAATTCTGTTAAAAGATTATTGAATTTAGATTCAAGCACACGAAGTCTCTTTAAATCTTCAACATCGGCTTCGCTTGCCCCACTAGTATAATTACCAGATGCAAAAGCTTCTTCAAGTTCTTGAATTCTTTTTCCATAATCAAGTTCTTCATTAGATGCATTAATCATTTTGATAATTGCAACTTCTAAATAAATATCAGGTGTATTTCCAAATCTTATCTTCGATTGAACATCGCTTAATACATCAATATTAAAATAAACTTTTCTTAAGCTAATACTATTTCCAAATTCAATATATTTTTCATCAAAATTACCTGGAACACTCTTAACAAGCAAAATATCTCGGTAGAAAGATAATAAACTATTAACAATCTTTCCTACTTCTTTTCCACCATTTTGTAAATCTTGAACATCAACTATTGCTTCACTGATGTTTTTATCTTCAATTGTTTTTGCAAGTTCAAATAACTTGTTTTTTGATACTAATCCAGTTACATTTGCGGCGATATCTTCAGTAATTTTGTCTTCGCATAATGAAATAGATTGATCTAAATAACTTATTGCATCACGCAATCCACCATCACTTGCTTTAGCAATTGTTAATAAGGCTTGTCTATCATAATCAACATTTTCTTTAATACAAATATTTTCTAGCGCTTCTAATAGTTCTTCATCTGTTAGTGCTGCAAAATCAAATCTTTGACAACGACTAATAATTGTTGGCAAAACTTTTTGTGGTTCTGTAGTAGCCAAAATAAATATTGCATGTTTAGGAGGTTCTTCTAGAGTCTTTAGCAAAGCATTAAATGCGCTTGTTGAAAGCATATGAACTTCATCGATAATATAAATTTTGTATTTGCTTCCTGCAGGTAAAAACTTAATCTTATCTTTTAATTCCCTTATCTCTTCAACACTGTTATTGCTAGCCGCATCAATTTCAATGACGTCAGGGTTTATTCCTTCCGTAATCTCTAAACATGATTTGCAATGATTACATGGTTCATTATCAAAACTTTCGCAATTTAAAGCCTTCGCAAATAATCTCGCAATAGTTGTTTTTCCTGTGCCTCTTGGACCACAGAATAAGTATGCATGTGAGATTCGGTTATTTTTTAATGCATTTTGTAAAGTTTTAACAATTACTTCTTGTCCTATTACTTCACCAAATGTTTGTGGTCGATAAGTTCTGTACAATGCTTTGTATGCCATATTTTTTACCATCCTTTAACTCTTATTATAATATACCACACTTTTACTTTTTTTAAAAGTCTTTTTTAATTTTATTGTTTACATTTTTTTCACAAATTTTAAAAATTTGGAAATTTTTGCTTAATAATTTTTTTATTGTTTTCATGCCAAATAACATTTTCTTTTGACATATTTTTAATAAAATGTTATAATTAAATACAATTAAATATTGCTATGAAAAGAAAAGTAAAAGTAACCCTTTTATCAAAGTGATATAAGGATAGTGAGAACTTATAATAAAAGATACTTTGAAGAACACTTTGAGCTGATAGAAGAAAGATTTCATATCGAGTAGAACTATCCGTTAACTTGCGTTAAAAGTCAATTAAGGGCAAAATAATTTTTTTATTTTGAACTAAGGTGGTACCGCGATAATTCGTCCTTAGATATTTGATTTAATTCAATTACTAAGGACTTTTTTTATATTAAGGAGGGATTTATGCTATATCGAATTAGTGAATTAAAGACAAAAGCACAAAATTTAAACAGTCAAGAAATCCTTGTACAAGGATGGATTAGAACCAATCGTGATCAAAAAGAATTTGGTTTTATTAATTTAAATGATGGTTCAACAGTAACAAATTTGCAAATAGTTTATGATAAAAATTTAGATAACTTTGAAAGTGTATCAAAATTTCATGTTGGATGTGCATTAAGTGTTTATGGCAAAGTTATTTTAACACCAGATGCTCCACAGCCTTTTGAACTTCATGCTACAAAAATCATTCTTGAAGGTGACTGCCCAGAAGATTATCCAATTCAACCAAAAAGGCACACAAGGGAATACCTAAGAGAAGTTGCTCATCTTAGGCCAAGAACTAATCTTTTTAGTTCAGTATTTAGAATCAGAAGTGTTGCCGCAATGGCAATTCATAGTTACTTCCAAGAAAATGGTTATGTCTATGTACACACTCCATTAATTACTTGTGCTGATTGTGAAGGTAGTGATCAAATGTTTAAGATTACCACATTGAATCCAAACAAAATGCCTTTAGATAAAGAAGGTCATGTAGATTTTTCAAAAGATTTATTTGGTAAGCAATCATTTATTACTGGTTCTGGACAATTACATGGCGAAACATTTGCCATGGCATTTAATAAAATTTATACATTTGGTCCAACATTTAGAACAGAAAACTCTAATACAAAAACTCACGCAAATGAATTTTGGATGATTGAACCAGAAATGGCTTTTTGTGATTTAGAGATGTTAATGGATATTGAAGAAGAAATGCTCAAGTACGTTATCAAATATGTTTTAGATAAATGTCCTGATGAAATTGATTTCTGTGATAAATTTGTGGAAAAGGGATTAAAAGAAAAAATAACTGGATTATTAAATTCAAGCTTTACTAGAATATCTCATCATGATGTAATTGATATTCTTAAAAAGGCTGATGTTAAATGGGAATTTAAACCTGAATATGGCGAGGATATTGCTAAGGAACACGAGAAGTATATTACTGAATATTTTAATGGCCCAGTGTTTATAACTAATTGGCCAAAAGATATTAAAGCTTATTACATGAAATTAAATGATGATAACGAAACAGTTGCTGCTGTTGACCTTGTTGTTCCTGGAAGCGGCGAATTAATGGGTGGCAGTCAAAGAGAAGAAAATCTTGATAAGTTATTAAAACGAATGGAAGATTTGCATATTGATCGAAATAATATTGAGTGGTATTTAGATACACGTCGTTTTGGTGGATGTGTTCATTCAGGATTTGGAATGGGTTTTGAAAGATTAATCATGTATTTAACTGGTGTTGATAACATAAGAGATTCTATTCCGTTCCCAAGAACACCAAAGAATTGTGACTATTAAAAAAGTTGAAGCGTTTGCTTCAACTCTTTTTTTTTAACTTAATGGAGTAACTAATGAAGAACCTTCAATAGTTTCGTTATAGCCTTTTGCATTTGTAATTGTAATTCTATAACTTACAATTGTATTTATTTCCGGCGCTCTTTTTATTTGACCATCATTTGATAAATATTCAGGAGTAAGAGATTCAAATGTAATATTATAACCAGATAAACATTTGCCAACAATCCATTCGGCTTCTATCATGTCTAGTGCATAACTAAATAGATTGTTAGCTCTTAATGTGTGAGGACAATCTTTTCCACACCAATGATTGTGTTGATAAATACTATTCATATCCATGTTATATTTTAACATTAATTTTGAACATAACTTACCCATTCTGTGCCATACAATGTCTAAATTAATTCCATAATTTATACATGTTTCAATACCTATACTTTGTGAATATGCATAATAACTATCACCTTGCCAAGTTACTTCATCATCTGGAATGTTTTGAATGACACATTTATCATCAACAGTATAATGCCATGAACGAGCACGATTATTTTTATTATAATCACCCACTAAATATTTCCAATGGTTTTCAGCGTCAGCACCAGCTGTATTATTAGCTGTATCATGATAAGTAATGTATTTAGTTTCAGTATGTAAAATACCGGTTCTTATTAAACCTGTTTCATCTAGTTTAGTTAACAACTCCTCATTAGCAGTCATTCCGGCATATTCATTTGTGCTTAAAGGAACTATTTTTTCAATAAGATTTAAATCGCCAAAATAGTATTTGCTTACACTTCCGATTAAACTTTGCTCCATAACTGTAGATCCATAAGTTTTTACAACTTTAATCATCTTTGCACTTTCTAACATAAATGACTTCATGATGGTTACAGGATCAACAGTTACACTAACTATAATTGATTTGGCTATGTCAGTATGTTCTGCTAAAGTAATTTTAATTCTTGTTTTTCCTATCTTATTAGGATAACATACGCCATCAATAACTTTAAGGACAGATTCATCTGATACAGTGAATACTAATTCTTCGTGTAAAAACACTGGGTATTCAATTTGTAATTCTAAAGTTCCAAAATAATCCACTTCAAAACTTTCGTTTAGGACAACTATTTCAAGTTCAGTTACGTTTACTTCCACAACACTAACTTTATCTCCAAGAGTAACAGTTAATGCCGCAACTCCTTCAGAAACGCCTTTAATTTTTAGTCCATTAATTTCAATCACTGGATCCATTGAAGAAATACTAACTTCACTGATATCGCCTTCAATAATGTTTATTGGTAATTCGACTTCTTCTTCAACAAAGAGAGCAAAGTCTTCAATAGTAAAATCATAATTATTACTTACAATTATTGTGGCAATATAAGAAACACCATTAACTTTCAATGTTATTTCAAATTCACCAGCTTTTTTAGGAATGAAATTATGATTATCTATTTTATCAAACACCTTTTCGTCATGTATTATTTCAATATTCATTCCTTCTTCTTGCGTGAATTCTAGAGTAAATATCTCATTTACTTTAGGTGAATATTCACTACGTATTAAAGGATTATAAGCATTAACATTTATTTCGATTTCTTTAGTTTTATCTTCCCATTTTACAGAAACGAAAGCTTTCCCTTCAAAATCTTCTCTTGGTTTAATTTTATTTCCATTAATAGAAATATCTTTACTATTGGTTTCATAAACAAAATCCTTACCTTGAAAACTTTCTGGTAAAGTTAATTCTTCTATAGATAAAATAGAATAATTATAATCAAAATCTACGAAAGGATCAACATCAATAATCTCAGTAGGATTATTAGTTTTACTAGTATTGCCTGATTCAGTTTTAATTTTTTGTTCTGTCTCTTCTTTACATCCAACTAAGCAAATAGCAAAAACAAAAATTAATAAAGCAAATAACTTTTTCTTCATAAATTCTCCTTCTAAACTTTTCAAATTATACTATAATTATATCATAACATAGATTTTTGTAAAAGAAAAAAGTCCAAATAATGGACTTTTATATTTTTAACGACGTTCTTTCTTTGCTTTAATAGCAGCTTGTGCAGCAGCTAAACGAGCAACAGGAACTCTAAATGGAGAACAAGAAACATAATCTAATCCTGCTTGATGATAGAATTCAATAGATTTAGGATCGCCACCTGTTTCACCACAAACACCAATATGTAATGAAGGTCTAGCACCACGACCAAGTTTTACTGCCATATCAATTAATTTACCAACACCATTTTGGTCAAGAGTCTTGAATGGGTCTTCTTCTAAAATCTTTTCACTATAATATGATGATAAGAATTTAGCTGCGTCATCTCTTGAGAATCCAAATGTCATTTGTGTTAAGTCATTTGTACCAAATGAGAAGAATTCAGCTTCTCTAGCAATCTCGTCAGCAAGTAAAGCAGCACGAGGAATTTCAATCATAGTACCAATATGATATTTAATTGTTAATCCAGATTTTTCAATTAATTTGTCTGCTGTCTTAGAAATTAAATTCTTAACGAATTTTAATTCTCTTATTTCAAGTACAAGTGGTACCATAATTTCAGGTTCAACTAATTTTCCTGTTTTCTTACTTACATTTATAGCAGCTTTGATAATGGCTGTTGTTTGCATTTCACAAATTTCTGGATAAGTAACAGCTAAACGGCATCCTCTATGCCCCATCATAGGATTAGCTTCATGTAATTCTTGAATACGTTCTTTAACTGCATTTACATCTTTATTAAGAGCATGAGCAAGTTCTTCAATTAATTCTTCTTCTTGAGGTAAGAATTCATGTAGAGGTGGGTCAAGTAAACGTACGTTTACATTTTTACCATCCATGATTGTGTATAAATCCTCAAAGTCTTTTTGTTGCATTGGTTCAAGTTCAGCTAAAGCTGCTTTTCTATCTTCAACGTTATCTGCTAAAATCATTTTTCTCATTGAGAAAATACGATCTTTTTCAAAGAACATGTGCTCAGTACGACATAATCCGATTCCTTCTGCACCAAAATCAACAGCTTGTTTAGCATCTCTTGGTGTATCTGCATTAGTACGAATTCTTAGTTTTCTACTAGCATCAACCCATTTCATTAATCTACCAAAATAACCAGTAGTTAAATCAGGTTTAACAGTCTTTACTGAACCAAAGTATACTTTACCAGTTGAACCATCAACACTGAACACTGATTGATCATTATATACTACACCATTAATAGTTAATATTCTTGCTTCTTCATCAATAACAGCCTCTTTGCATCCACAAACACAGCATTTACCCATTCCACGAGCAACTACAGCTGCATGGCTAGTCATACCACCACGTTGTGTTAATACAGCTTCAGCTGCAACCATACCAACGATGTCTTCTGGACTTGTTTCAGCTCTAACAAGAATAACTTTTTCTCCAGCCGCATGACGTTTTTCAGCTTCTTCAGCCGAGAAAGCAAGTTTACCAGTTCCAGCACCAGGACCAGCAGCTAAACCTTGAGCTAATAATTTAGCATTCTTTAAGTCTTCTTTATCAAAGTCTGGCAATAATAATTTATCAAATGACATTGCATCAATTCTTAATACTGCTTCTTCTTCACTGATTAAGCCTTCATCAACCATATCACAAGCCATCTTTAAAGCAGCTGCAGGAGTTCTTTTACCACTACGAGTTTGTAAAAAGTAAAGTTTTTCTTCTTCTACAGTAAATTCCATATCTTGCATGTCACGATAATGTAATTCCATTAATTTAATAGTTTTAACAAATTCATCATAAACTTTAGGCATACGATTATGTAATTCTTCAATCTTTAATGGAGTACGAATACCAGCTACAACGTCTTCTCCTTGAGCGTTAGGTAAGTATTCAGCTGAAACTTTCTTTTCACCTGTTCCAGGATCACGAGAGAACGCAACACCTGTTCCTGATGTTTCTCCTTTATTGCCGAAAACCATTGATTGAACATTACAAGCAGTTCCCCAAGAATAAGGGATATTATTCATCATACGATAAACATTTGCACGAGGGTTATCCCATGATCTAAATACAGCAGTAATTGCTTCAATTAACTGAACATAAGGGTCACTAGGGAAGTCTTCTTTAAATGTTTCTTTATAATATTTCTTATATTTTTTAACTAATTCTTTTAATTCATCAGCTTTAACTTCTGTATCGCTAACATAGCCTTTTTCTTCTTTTAATTCGTCAAGCATCTTATCCATTTCTGTTCTTGGATGACCTTTTGCAATGTTAGTAAACATTAAAATAAAACGACGATAACTGTCATAAGCAAAACGTTCATTATTTGTTTCTTTTGCCAATACTTCGACAGTATTATCATTTAAACCTAAATTTAGGATTGTATCCATCATACCAGGCATTGATACTCTAGCACCAGAACGTACAGATACAAGTAGAGGATTTTTATTTCCTCCGAAATTCTTTCCTGTTTCTTTTTCTACATCTTTAATGGCATTATAAATGTCTTTTACTAAAAACTCCGGTAAAACTTTGTCTGAATCATAATACAAAGTACATGCTTCAGTAGTAATTGTAAATCCTTCAGGAATTGGAACACCAATGTGTCTCATTTCTGCTAGGCCGGCACCTTTACCACCCAATAAAGTTTTACCTAAACCATAAGCTTCACTAAATTTGTAAACATACTTTTTCTTAGTCATAAAATCCTCCTCTAAAATGTATGGCTATTCTTCTTCATCTTCTTTTGTCATTTGATCATAGTTTTCTAAGAAACTATGCTTAGTATCGCCTAATACCCAACCCATTACGCAATTAAGATTGACGTTTTCGGCAGCATTATAAATTGATTTGTCACAATCAATGTAATCTTTTTTAAGCTCAGCAATTAATTCTTTTACTTTCTTTCTTTTAGAAGGTAATTCTCCACTTGCCACGCTGCACCCACAATTCATCGGTGTAATTTCACAATAATTGATATAATTTTTTATATCATTTTCTCTAATCATAACCATCGGTCTGATTAATTCCATACCTGGATGATTAGTTGATCTTAATTTTGGAGGCATTGTTTTAAATGTACCCGAGTAAATAACATTTAATAATGTTGTTTCGATAACATCATTAAAATGATGCCCTAAAGCAATTTTATTGCAACCTAACTCTTTTGCAAAATCATACAAGAAACCTCTTCTCATCTTAGCACATAAATAGCAAGGATGACCATTCCCATATTCGTTTGCAACTTTAAAAATATTAGATTCTTTAATTATTATTGGAATATTCATTGCTTCAGCATTCTTAACTAATGTGTCAAGGTTTATTTTATTAAAACCAGGATTCATTACAATGTATTTTACATCAAAATCAATCTTTCCATGTCTTTTTAATTCTTGGAATAATTTTGCTAAAACAAAGCTGTCTTTGCCTCCGCTCATACATACAGCTATTTTGTCGCCCTCTTGAATAAGATCGTATTTGTTAATGGCTTGGACAAAAGGACGATAAAGCTTTGACCGATAACGTTTGATCAAAGCTCTTTCAATATCAACTATATTCATTGTCTTTTTACGTTTAATTTATTATCTTTTTTGTCATCATAAGTAAAGATAAAATAGAAACCAGTCATAATAGCACCTAAAATAATTAAAGCTATTAAACATTGCCACCAAACATATTTTCTAAATATAAATTGATTGTATGTTAAAACGTTATCAATTCTAACAGCTGTAATATCATTTTGGAATCCAGCTTGATAATCATTTACATCTAAGTTCTTTAAGTTAAGTGACATATCATCAATTTTATTATCTTCAGGAGTTAAATCATATTGATAATAATATCCATTAGAATTTAAAAATGCATTTATAACAACATAACCACCGTCATCAAATCTATCACGATTATCATCGTCATTTGAATTATTATCATCACTAATATTTGTTATTGTCATGTAATCATTTAATATTAAATATTGTACTTGATAAGGATAATTAGAGTTATTTGCATTATATTTAGGATTTGAGTTATAATCAAAAATTGAATAACTTAATGAAGAATTAAGGGATTTTGAATATACTTTGTCTCCATTAAACAAAGTAAATGTAATACTTGCTCCATCGCTCGTATAAATTAAAGCTTCTGAGTCGTTATATTCTTTATTTGGAAAAATATTAATTCCAATAGTTGGGAAAGCAGCTTCAGAAACTAATTTTTTATTATTAGGTAAAACAGTAGGATCATTAAAAACATTTTTTAATGCTTCATAATCTACTGAATATACAAAAACATCTAACCCATAATGATTTTCATTAGTTTCCGCATCTTTTGCATATACTACAACGTCTCTATAAATATCAATATAGAATAAATCAACTCCATCATGAGAAATAACATTTGAATAGATTGGTTCTGCACTATAATAATAACCATGAACTAAACGATAAAGATCAATCTTTTCTTGTGTTTGTTTTACGAATTCATTCGTAGAAACGTCTACTATCTCACTAGATACGTATTCTTTATATTTACTTTGATATTTATCTGCGTTATTTCCGCTTGCATTATAATACACTTTATAATCATAAAAGCCTAAAGCTATTGCTCCAAGAATTGGTATTATAATCGCAATACTTAATATAATTATTTTTTTTGCCATGTTTGGTCTCCTTTAAAATACAACATATTATATCACGAATTACATCAATTATCAATCTTTTTTTATTTAATGCATTTTGCAATTATTTGAATATTTCTAGTTCACCAAATTCTGTTGCATTTAAATAATAAACAATATAAAGATTTATAAGTAATGTGGAAGACAAAAAAGTTATGAGACTTTCAATAAATAACACAAACGTAAAAGTACTATTAATTATATCTATTATAAAACTAATTAACATTATAATTAGAAAGACAGTAAATATAATATACAAGTAAAGTTTATTTACTTTTTCCTTGTTTCTTAGAATTCTAATAGCATCATCTATTATTAATGTATACATAAAAACACTAATAATTATTATTAAAAGAGAAACAACATTAAATGATTGATTGGCAAAAAAAGCATAAACACCAAGTAGGTTTAAAATAATTTCAAAAACACCAAATAGAATCAGTATAAATAAAGATGGAACATGTGTATTAATCAACATTAATATAGTCATTGGTACAATAGTAATTAGTATTAAGATTAGTTTCCCTGCAGAAAAATTAAGTGCTAGTTCTATTGTATTAAATAAATATAAAGCGATAAAAATTATAAGTAATTTAATATTGATCTTGTTTTTCTTTTCTTCCATAGTTATCACCAAATTAATTTATTTTAACAAATTTTTAAATCTTTATCAACAACATTTAATTAACCTTTACAAACTATTTAAAAATATATTTTTGAATTTTCTTGAATTTTCTTGATTTTATTAAAATTTTATTATATAATATTAATGAAAGGAGTGATGCTATGGAAATTCAATGGTTAGAAAAGAAAAATAAAGATACTGTAACCATTTATGAAACAAACCTTACTTTAAACACTATTGCTTCTAATCACTTTAAAGATTGTATTGGTGCAGCTGTTGGCTATAAAGCCAAAGAAGACAAATTAATAATTAAGGCCTTAGAAAGTGATGATTTAAAAAATGAAGAATTTAACGAAGATGCGTTTCATCAAATAACTATTAAATCTTCTTATGGTAGAATCAATGGCACAGATCTTATTAAAAATTTAACTGGTTTTCATAAACTTGATTTTAAAACAAAATCAAATCACAAGTTTAAAGGTATTTGGGATAGTGCAAACAAATCATTAATTATTGATTTGAAGGAGGAAATTGAATAATGGACCCAAATGTTGTTCAAATTATTGTTTGGTCGGCAGTAATTGTTGCTTCTGTTATTATAGAAGTTTCTACTGTTAGTCTTACATCAATTTGGTTTGCGGCTGCTGGAATAATTTCTTTAGTACTAGCGATTTTTAAAGTACATATTGCTTGGCAAATTGTTGCTTTCTTTGTATTTTCTGTGGTCTTTTTAATATTAACTAGACCTTTAGTTAAAAAGCTATCAAAGAAAACTACGCATACTAATGCCGACAGAATTATTGATAAGGTTGGCCTTGTGACTAAAGAGATTACATCTAATGATGTTGGCGAAATAAAAATTGATGATGATGTTTGGCGAGCTATTACTGATGGCTCAGAGGTTATTAATGTTGGTGAAAAAGTTATTGTCAAATCGTTTGAAGGAAACAAAGTTATTGTTTCAAAATTAGAAAATACTAACTAGGAGGTTTATATGAATTTAACTTTTTTAATTGGAACAGGCGGAATAGTAGCTATTATTATTGTTGCCGTTGTCTTATTATTAATCATTATTTCAAGTATTAAAATTGTTCCACAAGCTAATGCTTATGTAATCGAGTTTTTAGGAAAATACCATGCTACATGGTCAACTGGTATTCATATCTTATGGCCTGTTGCATTTAGAATTGCCAAAAAAGTTTCTTTAAAAGAACAAGTAATGGATTTTGACCCTCAACCCGTTATCACAAAAGATAATGTTACAATGCAAATTGATACAGTAGTTTTCTTTACTATTACAGACCCAAAAGCTTACACATATGGTGTTGATAATCCAGTTGTGGCCATAGAAAAACTTACTGCTACAACATTACGTAATATCATTGGTGAAATAGATCTAGATTCGACGCTTACAAGCCGTGATTTAATCAATTCAAAAATGAGAACAATTTTGGATGTTGCTACTGACCCATGGGGTATTAAAGTTAATCGTGTAGAATTAAAGAACATTCTTCCACCTAAAGATATTCGTGACGCAATGGAAAAACAAATGAGAGCAGAACGCGAAAGACGTGAAGCAATATTACAAGCTGAAGGTATTAAACAAGCTCAAATATTAAAAGCTGAAGGTGAAAAGCAAGCTCAAATTCTTTCTGCGGAAGCTAAAAGACAAGTTCTAATTCATGAAGCAGAAGGTACTAAAGAAGCTGCAATTCTTGAAGCAGAAGGTAAAGCTCGTGCAATTCTTGAGATTCAAAAAGCTACAGCTGATGGTATTGTACTATTAAAAGACGCAGACGCTAACGAATCTGTTTTAACTTTAAAAGCCTATGATGCTTTAGCAGCTATGGCTGATGGCAAAGCAACTAAGATAATTGTTCCTTCTAATTTGCAAGGTGTTGCTTCCCTAGCCACAAGCATTAAAGAAATTGTTTCTGATAAGAAATAAAACTAAAAATATATGGAGATTGCAAAAAAGGTTGCAATCTCTTTTTTAATTGTGTAAAATAACATTGAGGTGAGTTTATGGATTTAAAGATTAGAAATTTTGAATTAGAAATTCTACACTTCTTTAGAGATAGAGTTTCTACTCCTTTCCTAGATGCTTTAGCTCAAATCATTACTTTTCTAGGAGAAGACTACATAATTATCGTTGTTGTATTGCTTGCTTATTTTGTTATTGATAAACAACTAGGCAAGACTATTGCCTATGTTGCTTTATCTAATTTGTTAATTAATAACACAATTAAATGTATTGTAAAATACCCTCGTCCTTTTACATATGACGAAACTCTTAAAGCTTCAAGAGTTGAAACCGCAACAGGTTATTCATTCCCTAGCGGTCACACACAAAACGCTGTAGGAGTTTATTTAACTTTTGCTTATAATAATAAATTCAAAGAGAAAGTTCGTAAAATAATCTGGATTGTTTCAATATGTTTAACAGTTCTTATTGGTTTTTCAAGAATTTATCTTGGCGTTCACTATCCTAAAGATGTTCTTGTTGGGGCGTTGCTTGGTGTAGGTTGTATGTTCTTAGGGTCTTTCCTTATGAATAAGTTTAAAGATAATTTCAAAGGAACCTTACTTCTCTTCCTAATAACATTAGCAATATTTACACCATTCTTGTTTATCTTCTATCAAAAAGATTATACAACCGCAACCCTATATAAAGACTTTTATTTAATTTATGCATTATATGCAGCTTGTGTATTAGGATTTATACTTGATGAAAAGATGTTTGATTATTCATGTAATGCTCCACTATGGAAAAGACTTGTAAGATTTGCAGTTGCTGTTGTTGTGGCGCTTGCATTAAAAGAAGGATTAAAAATAATTTTTAAACTAATCGCTCCTAATGGAAGCTTATTCTTAGATATGGCTAGATACTTCTTAATGACATTTAGTGTTATTTTCATCCTTCCACTAATTTTTAAAAAGAATTTATTTAAAGACTAATAAAAAAGCTAATCATTACGATTAGCTTTTTATTTACCTAAACAAAAATTAGAAAATAAAGTGTTTATTAACTCTTCAGGATTACTTTCTCCTATTATTTCTCCTAAATCATTCCATGAGTTTTTAATATCAATATTAATAATATCAACAGGATATTTTAGCTTGATTCCTTTTAATGCTTCATTTATATTTTTAAGTGCATCTTTTATTTTTCCAATTTGTCTTGTGTTGCTTATATATGACGCGTCAATATCATTTATGTCAGCAATGTTATACATTTCGATAATTTTGCGTTCAACTTTATCTATTGCATTCTTCTCAATTAAAGATACTTCAATAGCTTCTCCATCATAATCTATCTTTCTCTCAAGATCTATTTTATTAATTACAACTATTCTATTCTTGTTCTTTGTTATATCAAGAAGCTCTTTATCAACATTATTCAATTTTTGATTATTGTCTAATACTAGAATTATTAAATCTGCCTCATTTAAAACTTCTTTAGTTTTTAAAACTCCTAATTTTTCTACTAAATCTTCTGTTTGCCTAACTCCTGCAGTATCAACAAGATTAAGTAGTACACCACCAACAGCTACCTTTCCTTCTACTATATCTCTTGTTGTTCCAGCAATTTCAGTAACTATTGCCTTGTTTTCTCTTAAAAAGGCATTTAGTAAGGTTGATTTTCCAACGTTGGGTTGACCAATAATAGCAGTTTTTATTCCTTCTTTTATGATTGTTGATGTTTTGGCTTTTTCGAGTATTTCTTCAAGCTCTATTTTTAATTCTGTTAATACTGGTTGTAAGTATTCGTTTGTTATTACTTCTTCATCCTCATATTCAGGATAATCAATATTCACTTCTATTTTTGCTATACAATTAACAAGTTTATTTCTAAAATTAGTAATAAGCTCATAAATATCTCCTCGCAACGCAAGAGTAGCACACTTTAAGCTTCTATCTGTTTGCGAATTTATAATATCCATTACTGCTTCTGCTTTAGTAAGGTCAATTCTACCATTTAAAAAAGCTCTTTTTGTAAATTCACCAGGTTCAGCCATTACTGCACCTTTTTCAAGCATTAATTCTAATATTTTATTTGTGACTAAAATACCACCATGACAGTTTATTTCTACAACATCTTCTTTAGTATATGTTTTTGGAGCTTTAAAAACACTTATTAAAACCTCGTCTATTAGTTTATCATTATCATATATATGTCCATAATGGATGGTGTGACTTTTTACTTTTCTTAAGTCTTCGCCCTTAAAAACGCTATTGACGATGTTTATTGCTTTGTTTCCGCTCAACCTTACAATAGATATAGCCCCTGTTCCTAACGCTGTACTAATACTAACAATAGTTTCATTGTTCTCCATAACTATTCCTCTTTCATATAATAAATATTAATTATTTTATTTTTTAAGTCAATCTTTCTAACAATAAAGATTATAAATGTATTATCACTTATTATTATGTCATTCCCTGTCGAAACGAAACCATCATAATTTAAATTCACATCTATCTTTTTTGCAATCCTTGTAACTAAATCTGTACAATAATAAGTGTTTTTAGTATGAATAAAATAACTATATGTGTATTTTTTATTTACTTCTTTTTTTAATTCGGTTGTGTATTTTTCTTTATCTTCTTGAGAAACGTTTTTAAATCTAAGGCCAACGTATGTTTCATCTTCTTGCCCAAAATCAATTATATCATCAAACCAACAATTTTCTTTTATTCTAACGCTATCTCCGTCACCGATTCCAACGCATTCAATGATTTCGTTAACACTTAAATTCACTGCTGCATGTCCAGAATACAATGGATGTACAACCATTTCTGCAACATCAGTTAAAAAAGCTCCACCATAACGATTAAATGGATTCCTATTTGTAACAATAATATCACTTTTATTTCCTAAATATATTTTATTGTCACTTATAGTTATCGTATCTAAATAATTGTTTTTCTCATTATCTTTTTCTGCCTTGCAACAATACAAATTTATTTTATATTCTTTATATACTATTTCCTCTTCGTATTCGCAACAATCTATAAAATTATTGATATCTTGATTTATAAATTGTAATTCCATAAAACCATTTACAAATATTAAAACAACTATAAACAAAAGAAAAGAAAACATCCCAAAAAGAATTTTAATTAATATATTATATATTTTTATTTTTTTCACTATAATTCACCGTCATTAATTTATTATATCATTTTTATTTTTCTTTGAAAAGAAAAAGAGAATAAATTGTCTTTATCTTTTTTTTAGATTATGATATAATAAATTGTAAATTAATAATATCAACTAATAATCAAACGGAGGTGCATTATTATGGGTGTTTTAAATTCAATCACTAACGAATTTCTTGTTAATTTTATTGCTAACTCTATTTCTTTAGATACCAGTTTAGTTACAAAAGAGCAAGTTGAGAAGATTCTAGACAATCAAGAATCGGGTTTAGATGAAAAACTTGAAAAAATAGTTAAAAACTATTTAGATGCTTTTTTATATGCTATGACTCTCGCTTCAAACAAAACAGAATTAACAGAAAATATTCTTAAAGATCTTCATGAAAAAGTTGTGGACGGAATATCAGTTGGTGGATTATATAGAAATGTGGATATATCAATCAAAGGTTCTAATCATACTCCATGTAGCTACATAAAAGTTTATGATAGAATGGCAAAATATTTTATAACAATAAATGATAATAATAACGATACTTATTATAATGTTGCTTTTAGTCATTTACAATTATTAAAAGTACATCCTTTCCTTGATGGTAACGGACGCTTAGCAAGAATTATTTTAAATTTCGAACTTGTGAAAAACGATCTAAAACCTATATATATAGATTATAATGAAAAAGAAAAATACTTTGAAATGGTTGAAGATTTTAAAGTAAATAAAAACATAAATTCGTTTATTGACTTTTTAAAATCAACACAAAATTAAAAAGACTAGCAAAAACTAGTCTTTTTGTTTTACTTCTTTAGTGAGATAATCAATACTCTATCTTGACCTTCTCCTTCAGAATGAGTTTCTAATTCAACCCATGAAGCTAATTTATTATGAATGATTTTTCTTTCATAAGAATTTAATCCTGTTAATTTTGCATCAACTTTTGTTTTTACAACTTTTTTAGCTTCGCTAACTGCTAAACTCTCTAAATATTTTTCGCGGTGTTTTTTGTATCCGCCAACATCAACTAAAACAATCTTTTTTTCATCGCCAAAATAATATCTATTAACGATTGTAGAAACTAGATTTTGTAAAGAGATTAAATTCTTTGAGTTTTTACCAATTAAATATCCATTATAATCGCCAGCATCTATATTAAATTCTACATTGTTTCCACGAACTTTTTTCTCAATAAATCCTTCTGCTCCGTTCGTTTCTAAAATCATTTTAATATATTTTTTACCTTCTTCAATTCCATCAACACAAACTTCTGCTTCAACATCAAGTCTTGCGCCAATTCCTAGAAAGCCTTTTGATTCTCTAACAACTTCTAATTTAAGACAATTTAATGGGAGTTCAAAATCCTTTACAGCTAATTTTTGAGCTTCTTCTAATGTTTTAACTTCGTATGATCTTTTCATTGTGTTTACCTCGTATAATAGTATTTTTCTTGCTCTTCATATTTTTCTTTTAACTTTTGTAGTCTCTTTTCACTAGTTTTAGAACTAATAAATGTTTGGAATGCGGTAAATAAGTTACCAACAAACCAATACCAACCTAAAGCAGCTGTGCTTTGGATAACAAAAATTGCCATCATAACAGGCATCATATACATCATAACTTTCATCATTGTTTCTGATTGCTTTTGTTGATCTGTTTGTTGAGTGCGGCGATACTCAGGGACATCGCTTTCTAGCTTTTCGCCTTGTTTCTTTGTTCTTCTTTGACTTAATAATTGAGTGGCTAATTGAGTAATAGTAACTAAAGCGGCTAAAATATATATTCCCCATTTTTGCCAGGTTCCGCCTTCTTTTGCGGTTAACATTAAATCAATGCCAAAAATTTTAGTATTTAATTTACCAAAGTCATAAATCAACTCTGTAATAACATACTCTACGCCTTTTTTATTAGTAAATACTCCTGTTGTTGATTCTAAATAAGCAAGCGAAGTATAAGGTATTCTTCTTAAAGTTTCATAAAAAGCAAAGAATATCGGCATTTGAATAATAGGCATTAAACAACTTGTAAAAGATACTTTATATTTTTTGTATAAAGCCATTGTTTCCATGCTCATTCTTTGTTGACTTTCTTTATCAGTCTTATCTTTATATTTTGCTTGAATCTTAGCTTGTTCAGGAGCTAACAATTTCATCTTTAGAGACATATCATTAGATTTACCATATATAGGCCACGCAAGAGCTCTTATTGCAATTGTAACAATTAATATTGTAATTGCATAATTTCCACCAACTATTTTTGAAACAAAAGACATTAAGTATGCAAGAGGATATACCAAAAAGTCCCACATTCCGCCTTTCCAAAATAAGCCTTTTGCTATTGGAAAAAATACTGAAGCTCCATTACTATCAGTAAAAGTACTTACCCCACATCCTGTTCCAAAAATCAACACAGCGATTATTAGGCCAACTAATAAAACTTTCTTTAAATCTTTTTTCATTAATTTTCCTTCCTTATTTGCGATAATAATTTTAATAATTCTTTTTCTTTATCAATATAACTTAATTCGGTGCTCTTTTCCTTTATAACGATTAATAGTTTTAAATTTTTAATACTTTCAAAATTTTTCCTAATAATCTCTCGTGTGACGCGCTTATTATAATTTCTTATATGCGCTTTACCTACTTTTTTATTTATAGAAAAAGCGACTTTTGTTTTGTCATTAAAATCATAATAGATAGCGTAGTATTTATTTCCAACACTTTTCTTATTTTTTATTAATCGTTCAATTTCGTAAGATTTTTTTAAACTGTTTTCTTTATTCATTTTAATTCAAACAAAAAAATAACCACCCATTTTTCCTTTGATTACAAAGCTGACAATGAGTGGTCTAAATTTCTTTGTTTATGCAGTTAATTGTTTTCTACCTTTTCTACGTCTACGAGCTATTACATTTCTTCCGTTTGCAGTTGCCATTCTAGCACGAAAGCCATGAGTAACTTGGTGTTTACGTTTGTTAGGTTGATATGTACCTATTTGTTTCATTTAGGGCACCTCCTATTTAAACTATACTTTGATATTATACACCTATTAAACAAAATTGTCAAGAATAATTTTAATTGCTTAAAAGTTAGTAAAATAAATGCCGACCTTTTATATCGACATTTTTTCTTTTTATTTTGAAATTTACTCAATGATTTTTTCCTGTAATGCTATAATGTCTTTTTCAGAAATTACATCATCCATATTAAAATCACTAGCATAATCTAAGTATAAGCTCGATTCAATTTTGCCACTAAAATACAATCTAAACATTATAGCATCTATTAAAGTTAGCTCGTCATCTTGATTCATATCCCCGAGCCTTATAAAATATGCATACAATGTTAAGTTACCTGCTACTTTCTTATTAACTTTAGTTTCATATTCTTTGTCTAAATACCAACCAATAAAAATACATCCTTCTTTTTCTGGTGTTGGCAATCCTAAATCAGAATAACTAGTATATGTTTGTGTTAATAGATTTGTGTCTACAACTCCTCCGTTTAAAACATATTCAACTTTGTATTTTTCAATATAATTTGGATCTTTCATAACAAATAATACCGCTGTTAAAATACTTCTTTGTGAAGCAATGCTGCTTGAGTCATCACAAACAGTTACAGGTTCAAAGCTTCCACTTTCATTTCTAATAGCCATTTGTGCGCTTCCTCCGCCATCCATTTGATAAGCTTCTACAATTCCGTACGCCTTACAAATAGCATTAATTCCATAACCAGTTACACCATAAGTATTATTATAATCGTCTATAACTAAAAGCATTATTTTTCCACTTATTGTTCTACCAATAACAGATCTAGGACGTGAATTTGTATTATAAGATCCAGATACTGCCTTGTCAGTGTTATCATCTCTTTGAACAGTATGGAAACCTACGCAATCAGTAATAGCATTGATTTCTTCATCGACATACTCGTATTGGCATCTAATTTTAACTCCGACTGCCAAATATTTTAGCAGTTCTTCGTTGCTTGTGGAAATAGCAAATTGTCCTTTTTCAAGTTCAAAAACAGCTGATTTCTTTGATATAGTTCCGACACCAAAAAATGCGTCTTGAGCGTTATTTCCGCAATTTGTATAGGTGGCCGAATTATTACAATAAGCTAAGTCTGCCTTTTCTATAATATATGTATTTAATGGAGATACTCCACTATCATTTTTAACAATATAAGTTCCAAATTCTGTATCACTATAAAATCCAGAATATACAACAGTTTCTCCAGTTCCGTTTAACGAGTCAACAGGGAACGTTGCAACAACATTTTTATCATCATCTAATATTTGGCAAGTTAGATGTGTGGCAGCTGTACTTGCGGAAACTTTAACCAACGAATCTGTTCTTCCATCACTATATAGTCCACAGAAATTACCATTAGATCCCTCTCCATTAGCCATCCACGTGTTACTAAACCATTTCTCTCCATCAGCTATTAATGGATAATAAGTTTGTACAGAGTAAGGCGCTTTTCCATTGCTTCCAAAACCATTTCCAAATCCTAATGTGTATTGGTCTGAATTTATTCCGCCAAGAACAATCCAACCAGGATGATTTTTTTCATAATCTTCACAAATTTTGGCAACCGATCCTCTTGTAAATCCAGAACCTTCGCTGTTTTTAATGGCCCAAGATACAACCTTTGTTCCATATTTTTCTTCATTACATAATTGAGATAATATTGATACATGAATTGTTTTCTTTTCACATGTACCGTAATCGCTGGTATAAGTACAACTTCCTTTTGAAATAACGGATCTCGAACTTGTTTCTGTAGCGGTGTATGTGCTCGTCTTTGTGTCATCACTATCAGACACCGCATCAACATCTATCTTAATAAAAAACAAGGACAGTATTAAAAGTAATAAAACAATTAAAAATCTTTTCTTCATATTCCCACCTATTTAATTACAAAATAACTGGCGTCGACAAATAAAATATCTTCGCCACTATAAACATAGCTTTCTATATTTATATTGCTTAATTCGATTTCATTGTTTAAAACAAACAAATCTTGTGTTTTAGTAACGTTTTTGTCTTGAGTATATATAAATTTTCCTACTCTGTCGTTTACCTTAACGCTTGATTTACTAACGTTTGATTCAAATTCAAAATTTGAATCTCCTTCAAATGTTATTAGTATTCCTATAAAATCTGGGTTAACAACTTTACATGTTATTTTATTGTCTGAATACAGGAAAACTATAGCATTGTTTACAACTTCAAAAATACAATGTATTTCCGCGTCTTTTTCAACAACATCAATTTCTTTATCAGCACTAACAAACTGTAAACCTTTTAATATATATTTATTTAAAATTTCTTTATTAAAACTTTCACCATGTTCAACTTCAAAAGTATCTAAAAGTTCTTCCTCATTAAAAATTTTAATTGTATATTTATTAATCTCCCATTTTGCTTTCAAAAAATAGTTTTTGTTTAATAAACTATCAACTTTTAAATTGTTTTCGTACCAACCCAAAAACGTATAACCATTTTTATGTGGTATAGGTAAAGTAAATGGCTCACCTTCTTTAAACGAGTAAACTAGAGTTTCGCATTCACCCCCATCTAAATCATAATTTACTTCATACATTTTATTTTGCGTTTCAACAATTGTAGGTGTTTTAACGTTGTCTTCTGTTTCTTTTTCTGTAATGGTTTTCTCGTTAGAACAACCTATAATAAAAATAGAAAACAAAAGTAAAAGAAACATTATGCTTTTTCTCATTTTTCCCTCCTCTTTATATGATAGAATGTTTTGTTTAAAATAGATAAAAATATTTTTACGTTTTTATATATTATACATTATTTTTAACATTATTAAAAGAAAAAATAAAAAAGTGCTTTTAGAGCACTTAGTTTTTTAACGATTCAAACAGTTGTTTATAGATGAAGTAACTTTCTTTTCCGTCAGCATCTATAAATTTTGCCTTGGCATAAATATAATCTAGATCATAATCTGAAGGAAAAGTTATTGACATTTCTGTTGTAGGTGTTGAAATGTTAGATAAATTATAGTAACCACCTAAATCATAGGTATTACTTCCTTTAACACCAAAAATTTGAATATCTAAATGATATTTTTCGATTACATCACTATTTAAAGTTATTTTTGATTTTATGGTTCGCTTATCTGCACCGCTCGAATCAACAGTATCAACTACTTTTACATAAAAATCAGTAAATATGTTTTGATTTGAAGAAAATTCGTCTATCAATTCTTTTTTCTTTTCGCTAGAAGAAAGAGTCATAATTGTTTCTTTAAAATTCAAAACAGATGAAGTAACAGTAGGAGTATCTCCTGTGAAATCTTTTAAATTATAACCAATTTTAAAATATATGTCTTTAGCGCCAGAATTAATGGTTGTGTTTGGATAAATTGTTCTTTGGGTTAGCGCACTTATATATCCTTTAATTTCGGTCGAAGGAGTATAATATAATAACTCATTATCATTATTGACTATTGTAATATAGGTTTTAGTAATTTCAGGCTGATATAATGATGCATTAATAGGCTTATAATAAAGAACTAGTGTATCCTTTTTAGATAGCTCTTCATTACTATATGTATAATTAGAATATAACTTAAAGTATAGGTTGTATTTGTCAGCGTAAACCATCTCTTCAGAGTCAGGTATATATTCATATGTTCTTTGAGGTAGAGCAAATGCGGCAACAACAAATGTTATACCAATAGCAATAAGTATTATTAAAACAAGTAATAATGTGTTTATCTTTTCTGGAAACAAAAAGAAAGATTCTTTATTGTTTGAAGTTTTGTCTTTTTCTATCTTTACTTCTTTCATATACAATCCTCGCTTTTTTACTATATTATTTTATCATAATATAATATTTTTGCAAGTTTTATTTGTTTTTAAAGATTTATATGTTTATTTTGTTTTATAATAGTTTTTTGTTTTTTAAAATTTGTTATAAAAGTGCTCTTTCTATATTATATATTATTATTTATAATTTATATTTAGCTTTTCCACAATTGTTTATTGTGGATAAGTTGTGAGTTTTTTGTTGCTATTTAATTATTTTTTTATTTTTCTTTATTATTTTTGCTTTTTATGGTATTATAATAAATAAGAGGGGTGATAATGAGAATATGAATGAATATCAAAACATTTGGAATAAACTTCTTTCTATTCTTAGAGAAGATCTTGATGAAACAACTTATAACGATTGTTTCTCAAAAAGTACAGAAGTTTATAAATTTGAAAATAATTATATTTATGTAAAAACACCAAACGTTCTTGTAAGTTATAGAATTCAACAATTTTATCTACCAAAAATTAAAGAGTTATTGCCTTCAGTTACATCTTTAAATATTGGTTTTAAGTTTGTTGACGAGAAAACAGCTAACGAACAGGAAGAATCTAAACCAAGTTCTTCAGGATTGATAGTTGAACCTGATAGTTTAGACAAAATTTCTAGAACTATTCCTTCCGTTTATAATTTTGAAAACTTTGTAGCTGGAGAAAGCAACCGTTATGCTTGGATAATGGCTATGAATGTTGCAAAAGATGGTGCTAAAGTATGTAACCCTCTTTATATTTTTGGCGATGTAGGATTAGGTAAAACACACCTTATGACCGCCATCGGTAATTATGTTCTTGATAACAATATAAATTCAAAAGTTGTTTATATTAGTGCTCAAAAATTTGCTGAAGATTATTTTCTTTCGACATCCTCAAGAGGATCTGATGAAAAGATAAAGTCTTTTTATGACAAATATCGTAACATTGACTTTTTACTTGTTGATGACATTCAATTATTAGAAGGAAAAACGGCTACTCAAGAAGAATTTTTTAAAGTTTTTGAAGATTTGGTTAATAAAAACAAACAAATAGTTATCACTTCGGATAGACCAGTGAACGAACTTAAAAACATTATGCCTCGTTTAAAATCAAGATTTGGTTGGGGTGTAGTAGCAGAGATTAAAACTCCTGATGAAAATTTGCGCTTTGATATACTAAAACGAAAGCTTTCGTTTTTAATTACATATCCTGAAGACGTTCCTGATAATGTTTTACACACTTTAGCTTCCCTATTTGATACCAACATAAGAGATATGGAGGGTGCTTTAAGAACATTTATTAACTATTGTGTGTGTATGAATAGCCCATTTAATGAAGAAAATTTATATATTGCTTTAGAAAAAGTTATTCCGCAGAAAAAATTTGATAAAGATGCTTCAAAAACTATAATAAGTATTGCCAAACAAGAAACTTGCGATTACTATAATATTTCTATTAAAGATATCGAATCCGATTCAAGAAAAAAGAATATTGCTTATGCTAGACAAATGCTTATGTATATTTTAAGAGAAAATTATAATATTTCGTTGCAACAAATAGGTCAATGTTTGGGATCAAGAGATCACGCAACCGTTAGTCATGGGCTAGATAAGATAAAATGTTTGATTGAAAGTGATAATTTAACAAAAAAAGATTATGAATCTCTAGTTAAAAGAATTTCAAACGCTGAAAAAAGTTAAGTTATCAACATATCAACATCACTAATAATAATAAATTATATATAAAATAATAAAGGAGATAAAAATGAATTTTACCATTAATCGTCTTTCTTTATTAGAAAACTTAAATTATGTTAGTTATGCGGTTTCTACTAAAGTACAAATGCCAGGATTAACAGGAATTAAGTTCTCAATAAGGAAAGATAAGATCACTTTAACAACAAACAATAACGAAATTTCAATTCAAGCAGCTATAACTGAACGATTTAATTGTATTGATGAAGGAGATTTCATCGTATCAGGAAAAATTTTATTTGAACTTATAAAGAAATTGAATAGTAAAGATGTTGATTTTATGTCATATGATAGCAGAACTATAAAGCTATTTGCAGATAAAAGCGAATATAAACTTACATCCATTGATTTAGATTCATTTGTTGAAGTACCTTTTGTTTTCTCAGACTTAAAAATCAACTTAGACTCGTTAAACTTAAAACAAATTATTAAAAAGACAACCTTTGCAATATCAAATAATGAATCAAGACCTATACTTGCTGGTATATCTTTTACAACCTCTGATAATAAATTAGAAGTTGTTGCGACAGACAGTTATAGATTAGCTAGAAAAACAATTAATTTTGGATTCAAATTCCCTACTTTAAGAGTAATTGTGCCTGGAAAGAGCTTTGATGCGTTAAACAAAATAATCGAAGACACAGAAGAAAATGTTGAAATATATTGCACATCTACATACATTTTATTTAAATTTAAAAATATTTTATTCCAAAGTCGCTTAATAGATGGTGTTTTTCCTAAATTAGACAGCTTAATTCCTAATAAATACTTAAGCAGAATAACATTTAACAAGGAAGAATTGATTTCTATTATCGATAGATTATCTATTTTTGCAAATACTGGTGCTAACAACATTATAAAATTCTCTTTAAAGAATAATGGTATGGCCGAATTCGAGACAGAAGAGAATCAGTTAGGGGCCGCAAAAGAAGAAATACAACCAATTTCAATAGAAAACGATGGAAATTATCAAATTTCAATTAGTTCTAAATACCTTTTAGATGCATTACACGCTTTTGATGATGAAAATGTACATCTTAATTTTACCGGAGAAGTAAAACCTTTCACTATCACAAGCGATAAAGACATTAATTTGGTACAACTTATTCTTCCGTTAAGAGCATAAAACAAAAAAAAGAGGATTTTATCCTCTTTTTTTATAATTGAATCTCTTTAAATAACTCTAAAAGAGAAGATTTTAACTTATCTCTTTCTTTATTGTCGTATTTTGAGCCTAAATCTTTGGAATCAAATGGACTAATACCCTCATCTTGAAGATTTTTAATGGTTGATTTATCATATATTGGAGTAACAACTTTTGCTCCAGGGGTAAAATCTTTGGCTTGATGTTTTAATTTTTCTAAAGATTTCTTAGGAGCACGTTTAATTGGGTTGTAACCGTTAGGTATTACATACTTTATAGAGTTTAAATCAATATCTTTATCTACAAAATATTGTATTGTGTTGAAAAATCCATCTAAACCTAAGGCATCTAAGCCTACAACACACATAACAACATCACTAAAATCCAATAAAACCTCTGTTAATCTATTACTTGATGGTGGAAAGTCTACAAATATATAATCAAAGAACGTATTATATTCTTCAAGCATTCTTCTTATTACTTTCTCTTTGCTTCTTTCATAAGTTAAGCTTTTTGACATATCATCAGTGTTCAACGACTTAATAAGATATAAATTTTCCCTTGCATCAATTAGAATATCGCCTAATTCAGCTTTACCAGCCATAAAAAAGTCTAAATAATTGTCATTTCCATCGTCTTGAATATTAAAAATCTTAAAAATACTGTTTTGATCGTCGGCGCTGATAATTAACACTTTCTTACCTAAGGTTGCATAGTAATGTGCTATGAATCCTATAAAAGTGCTCTTACCAACACCACCCTTTTTACAAAATGCTGATACAATTGGCATAATTAATATCCCTCTTTTTCTAATTTTTCTTTAACAGCCTCTTCAATAAAGGTTGAATAATCAATTCCTATATTAATTGAAGCAACTTTAACACGTTTTCTCAGACTACTATCCATCACAGCAGTGTATTTTTCCTTAACTGCTTCGTGACGATAGGTTTTTTTAGGTTCTTGGCGAACCTCAACGCGTGGTTCTTGACGAGTAACAACGGGTTCAGGTTTTTGCTCAACTACAGGTTGTTGAACAGGTTCCGGTTGAACAGGTTTCTCCTCTTCCACACTTAGCGGATTGACTCTTTTCTTAAAAGGTGTGTTCATATTTACCTCCCTCTTTAATTATTTATAAACACAAATAAATAAAACCATCTATAAATAAATATTCTTATACATATAAACATAAATAAATATAAATTTACGCATTTTTGAAGGGTTAAAATGCGATTTTTTGGCCAAAAATTAAAATTTCCTCAAAACAATCAAAAAATCAACCGAAAAACCCGAAAAAATTTAAAAATCAAAAAACTTTTTAAAAATTTAAAAGATTTTTAATTGAAAAACTTTAATTTAAAAAATTAGCCCTAAAATTTCGCCTACAATCGATTTTTTAAAAAAAAATGTAAAGTTATTTGCCCCCCACACTTAAAACGAAACAAACTCAAATTTGGGGTTTGCTTAAAAAAAGCAAAATTTTGACACTTTTTGACACTAAAAAATCGATAATTTTAACCTTTAAAAAATGAAAATGCGTTATTTATTTATTTATGTATGTATAAACGTATTTATTTTTGTATGTTTTTACATAAAAACATAAATAAATTTTTATGTTTTTACACACATATTTAAATACGGCTTTATATATGGATTTCTGTGGTTTTATTGATTGCAATATATATGTATATAAGTAAATATGTATATATGTTTAACTTTAAATGTTTACTATATTTCTATTATATCATAAAAAAAATAAAAAATAAAGAAATATTTACATAAATATTTACAATAAATTTATAAATATATATGTATTTATTGAAATATGTAAATATTTAGAGTTTTTTGTGGTTTGTTTTTGCTGTTTTATTGGATATTTATATATTTATTTATGTATATAAGTATAAAAGACAATGCAACTTTGTTATAAGATGTTAATAAAATTATAAGTATATATGGTTTTATTTATATATGTATTTATTTTTTTAATTCATTGTGTGAAAGTGTTTAATGTCTTATATTTATTTATGTATATATTTATATAAATATCAAAAGATGTCTGTGTAATATTTTTATATTTATAATATTTATATTTATTT
>ERZ842401.748-NODE-748-length-47803-cov-24.118581_pt1 | contig 47803 bp, 50 predicted proteins | sample MGYA00521270_ERZ842401 | MGnify/ENA primary metagenome ERZ842401 (study PRJEB31892, sample SAMEA3878208) | bioreactor metagenome | biome: Moose rumen | place: Sweden | collected 2011-10 | study: EMG produced TPA metagenomics assembly of the PRJEB12797 data set... | reverse complement strand
CACCCATCTTGATGCCCTTCTCGAGGAACTTGACGTTGGTCACGAACAGGTCGTCGCCCACGAGCTGGCAGCGGTCGCCGATGGCCTTGGTGAGCTTAACCCAGCCTTCCCAGTCGTTCTCGTCGAGGCCGTCCTCGATCGAGTCGATGGGATACTTGGTGATGAGTTCTTCCAGATACTTGATCTGCTCGTCGTCGCTCAGCTTGCGGCCCTTGGGATCCTTGGGCTGTCCGCTCTTGAGCTGGCGGTAGTCGTAGTAGTACTTGCCGTCCTCGATCACGGCGAACTCGCTGGCAGCGCAGTCCATGGCGATCTTCACGTCCTCGCCGGGCTTGTAGCCGGCGTCCTTGATGGCTTGAACGATGCTGTCCAGGGCGTCCTCGATGCCATCGAGTGCGGGAGCAAAACCGCCCTCGTCACCCACGGCGGTGCTCAAGCCGCGCTTCTTCAACAGCTTGGCCAGGGCGTGGAACACCTCGGCACCCATGCGCACGGCCTCGCGCTCGCATTTGGCGCCAACGGGGCGGATCATGAACTCCTGGAACGCGATGGGGGCGTCGCTGTGTGCACCGCCGTTGATGATGTTCATCATGGGCACGGGCAGCACGTGGGCATTGGTCCCGCCAATGTAGCGATACAGGGGCACGCCAAAGTAGTTGGCTGCGGCGTGGGCCACGGCGAGCGAAACGCCCAGGATGGCGTTGGCGCCCAGCTTGCTCTTGGTGGGGGTGCCGTCCAGCTTGATCATCGCCATGTCGATGGCGCGCTGGTCAAAGGCATCCATACCCTCGATCTCGGGGGCAATCACCTCGTTGACGTTCTTGACGGCCTTCAGCACGCCCTTGCCGCCGTAACGGGCCTTGTCGCCGTCACGTAGCTCGAGTGCCTCGTTCTCGCCTGTGGATGCTCCACTGGGCACCGATGCTCGGCCCATGTCACCGCTCTCGAGGGTTACCTCAACTTCTACAGTGGGATTGCCACGCGAATCCAGAATTTCTCTGGCATGAATCTCTTCAATATACATAATATTTATAAACTATTGGTTTGTAATAAAATACTGATATCATTTTAATGGCTGCAAAGTTAGTATTATTTTGAATTTTGCACAAATATTATTGGCTCAATCGTCACATTGTTTCTGTGCAACCGATTGAACATTACAGTTTGGGATGTGCTGGGGGTGCTATAATGCAGATTTGTCTATAAAATTTCCTTATTAGTATAATTTTTTTGCCTCTTTTGGATTGGAAAATGTATTTTTGTTGTCGAGAAAAATGAATAATTGTTATAGTAAAGTGCAAGAATAAGACATCAGTTACATTTTCATAACCACAAGTTTATAGTTTTTATTGGAGCACACTGGATCCGCTGCCTTGGTTTGATATGGCGGCGGATTTGTTGTGGGTGGCCTTGCCCAATTGGCATCTTATGATTACCTTTGCCCACTCAAATCAATGCTATTCAAGTTTCGCAAGTAGATAACTTGCTCATTGTTTAATGTTTAAGGGTTAATGTTTAATGAAAATGCCAGCCTTCTACAAGAAAAATTTCAATAGAATTATAATTATGGCTTATTCTTTAACCATTAACCATTATCCTTTAACCTCAAGTTTTTAAAGTGGTTCAGCCACTTTAGGAACTTGAAAATGCTAACTGCCCGATGCTTCACAAACTCGTCATATTCATAGCTCTGCTCATTCCCATCGCCGCCACGGCGTGTTCAGGCCATTCCGATAAGTCGGCGACGGCCCAGACCGATTTACCCGACCAGGATAGCACTCCTGCCGCCCCCAGGGTGCGCCCCATGCCCGACCGCCCCACAGGCAGCGCCTTCATCGTGGTCTCCAAGCGCGACAGGACGCTCAGCGTGTATGACTACCAGGCCGACGGCAGCACGGCGATGGTGGCGCAGTTCCCCTGCTGCATGGGAAAGAACAAGGGGGATAAAGTGGGCCGCGGCGACATGCGCACGCCCGAGTCGCCTGCCGGCAAGCCGTTCAAGATCACGATGATTCAGGATGCCTCGACCTGGAAGCATGACTTTGGCGACGGCCGCGGCTCCATCAAGGCCTACGGGCACTGGTTCCTGCGACTGGCCACACCTGGCCACCAGGGCATCGGCATCCACGGCAGCACCAACAACGAGAACACCGTCCCCGGTCGTGCCAGCGAGGGATGCATCCGCTTGCTCGACAAGGACATCATCACCCTGAAGGAGCACTTCGCCTATGTGGGCATGCCCGTCATCGTCCAGGCCGAGGAGCAGGCCCCCTTTGACTGGGAACTGCGTGCGCGCCAGCGCTGAAATCCCTAAAAGGCACCTTCCTTATCTTAGGGGAGGAATTGCGTACCAGCCAATGATGTCCTTGTCGAATAAATAAAAAGTGCGCCTACACCTGTATCATTATGGGTTTTACTTTCATTGTTAAGTTTCGCAAGTTGTTAACTTGCTCACTGCTTAATGTTTAAGGGTTAAAGGTTAATGACATTTCGCTCAAACTTCAGGAAAATTTCCATAAAATCACAATTGTGACTTATTCATTAACCATTAACCTTTATCCTTTAACCTCAAGTTTTTAAAGTGGCGCAGCTACTTTAGAAACTTGAATTAAGTAGATTGATTAAGCAAACAACTCATCCATAGTTATAGGCACAGGCGATATTTCCGAATACATATTCTCATTGAGCCCGTATGTGGTCACGAGACTTACTTGAATGCCGCCTTTGTGCCCAGTCTCCTTTTGGAAGGTTTCCATACGTCTAACGATGTTTCTATACTCTTTCTCATCAAGAGTATAATCATCCTTGGAATACTTCATTTCACAGATGGTTACGATACCGTCAGCACGATCTATAACCAAGTCAATCTGAACGGCAGGTTGGCTGTTCTGACTGCGCCATGCATAGTATTCATGTCTGATGGCATCAAGCCGCAAACCATGTACAATTTGCCTTACATGCCACAGGCATACACGCTCAAAAGTCAGTCCATACCAATTGTTTTGCTCTGGGGTGCCAAGTGTGTTGCGCCAAAAATGTTCATCCGTCACTCTGCGGGTGCCAAATCGATAATGGAAAAGAGAGAAGAAATCTATCAACTGATAGATACCGTTCTTCTGTAGTGTGCCGTTATTGTATCTGCGTACAAAGTCACAATGTTCCAGATTGTCCAACATGTCGCTAAGATGACCATTATCAGGAATCTTCAATTCATTCGCAATTTCCGTTCGAGTGTATCCGTCACGATGTGTACTGAGCAAGCGTACTATTTCCATATAAGACTCAGCATTCTTAAACAAAGAGTTGAAAAGCCTTTGGTATTCATTTTCCAGTTCTGGCTCAGCGGAAAAGAAGAGCGTATCTATGTTGTCTGGAACATTCTTCTTTGGGTCAAGTAAGCTCAAATAATAAGGAACACCACCAAGGACCATGTACGCCTGCAAAACAGCAATCCTTGGCCAACGGAATTTTCTGCTTTTGAGGTATTCTTCTGTTTGCCCAAGCGAGAACGGACGGAGGTGCATGGTGTGCGTAGCTCGTTTATGGAGTCCGGCTTTATTGTTCACAATATTACGCATCATCCACGATGTTGCAGAGCCGCACACAACAAAGTATATATTGTCAATCCATGATGCACGGCTATTCCAGAACAAGTCTAATGCTGGCAGGAAACCTGAGCGATGGGTGTCAAAACATGGCAGTTCGTCAATGAACACGACCAACCGGCGTTTGCGATTCCTGTTCTTGCGTTCTAATAACTCTGCAAGTTGAGAAAAAGCCTCAATCCACGACTTTGCCTTACTCCCTTTGTGACCATATCGCACCAAGGCATGATGGAAGGCTTCCATTTCTGTTTCTCGCGAACCATCAATGACGCCAGTTGCATAGAAGTCAAACTGGTCCTTAAAGAAACTTCTAATCAGGAAGGTCTTGCCAACACGACGGCGACCATACAATGCGATAAATTCACTCTTCCCCGACTCCATATAATCGGTGAGTCTACTAAATTCAGCTTCTCTGCCAATGATCTTTTCCATCTGCTTCTACTTGAATTCATGTTATTAGGCAGAATGATAGAGATAATCCACATCTTACCTACTTTGCTGATACAAAGGTACAAATAATAATTGGCACCAAAAATATTTCGGGCGGAAACTTGAGAATTTTTAATGTTTCAGCCCGGAATAAGATCTCAAAAGTAGCATTTATATTGCTTTCATCCTCTTTTGCACCATTGAATTATTATCAAAAAATTCAATGGTCATGTACTCCTGTCTTATCATTTGCCATCTAAGAATTTACAGGGCAAGGATTTAATCACTGAATACGGGCGGAAACCAAGATGATTTGTGTGTTTCCGCCCAAGATGAGTAGAATAGCCAAACAATGACAAAGTAATAATACATGTGAAGTAAAGTCCAAATGTACATCCTGAATTTCATTATATTTCATTCTTGCCAACTCAAAATGACCGTCCGGCCTTCATCCTGATTTTATCAATTGAAGACATAGAAAACCTGACCTTGAGGCATTTTTGACCGAACTTCGACGCTATGCGCAAACGCGGTGCATGGAACAAACACTCAAAATTGAGAAAATAACAGGAATCACATCAAAATCACCGTCCCTTTCTTACCTCAGGATGATATTGATGACGGCATTCACGTCGGCGATGTTGATTTCGCCGTCACCGTTCACGTCGGCTGCGGTGGTGCCACTGTTCTCCCCCAAGATGATGCTGATGACGGCATTGATGTCGGCGATGTTGACCTCAAGGTCACTGTTCACATCACCAGGCAGAATGTCAGGCATCAAGTCATCCACAATCAGTCCGAAATAGGGATTCCAGTGTTCGTCGGCCCGATAGGCATCGGCCTTGCCCTGCGGCACATGCAGCGTGCGACCTGAATAGTCGAAAGTGTCTTCGGGAATCCAACTCCCTGACCATGCCGCAAACACAGTTCTCCCGTTTTTCACTTTTGAGAGGTCGGCGATATAGCTATAAACATCAGTCAAGCCACGGCAATCCCAAAATGCCCCGTCACCGATGAAGGTCACGGAACCGGGGATAGTCAAGGTCGTCAGGCCGCTGCATTCACTGAACGCTTCCATGCCAATGGTGGTTAAGGTGTTGGGGAGGGTCACGCTTGTCAAGCCGCTGCGGTTTCCAAAAGCATAATCAGTGATACTCACCGTTCCATCCTTCAGGATGATGCTGGTTGCATCAGGCATCGTGCCTTTATAGGCATAAAGTGCCAATCCAGCATATACAACTCCATCTGGCTGGTTGTTGTACCACGGTGTACCTGAAAATGCCGCATAGCCGACAGCGGTGACCGACTCGGGAATCTCCACGCTGGACAGGCTGCTGCAGTCCCTGAATGCCCATTGACCGATAGAGGCAACCGAGTTGGGGAGGGTCAGGCTCGTCAGTCCACTGCATTCTTGGAATGCCGCTACACCGATAGCAATGACCGAGTTGGGGAGGGTTATACTCGTCAAGCCACTGTTGTGAGCGAACGCATAATCAGAAACACTTGCCGTGCCGTCTTTCAAATTGATGCTGGTGCCATCAGGTATTGTGCCTTTATACTCATAAGCTGCCAATCCGACATATACAAGTCCGTCAGGCTGGTTGTCGAACCAAGGTGTACCCGCAAACGCTGCTTGGCCAACGATGATGACTGAATTAGGGATAGTCACGCTGGACAGGCTGCTGCAACCAGCGAAAGCTTCATCTTCTATCGATGTGACCGAGTTGGGAATCTCAATGCTCGTCAGCCCTGTGCAGCTATCAAACAAACCGTCATTGATGGAAGTGAGGGAATTGGACAGGGTCACACTCGTCAAGCCGCTGCAAGCCCAGAACGCGCTGCTGCCAATGGTGGTGACCGAATTGGGGATAACCAGGCTGGTCAGGCCGCCGCAGTTCCAAAATGCGCCGATGCCAATGGTGGTGAGCGAGTTGGGGAGGGTTATGCTCGCGAGATTGTTGCAGTTCCAGAACACGTTGTTACCGATGGAAGTGAGGGAATTGGACAGGGTCACGCTCGTCATGGCACGGCAGGCTGCGAACGCCTCATCGCCGATAGCAGTGACGGAGTTGGGGATTTCCACGCTCGTGAGGTTGCTGCAGTTATCGAACGCATGGTCGCTGATTGCGGTAAGAGAGTTGCCCAGGGTCACATTAGTCAGGCCACTGCAACCCCAGAACACATAACCGCCCATGGTGATGACCGAGTTGGGGATATCCACACTCGTGAGTTTATCGCATTGAGAGAAAGCATGGTCGCCGATGGTGGTGACCGAATTACCGATCGTCACGCTTGTCAAGCCATTGTGTCGGAACGCATTGTTGCCGATAGTGGTGACCGAATTTGGAATATCGATGCTTGTCAGGCCACAGGCATCGAAAGCACGATCACCGATTGAAGTGACTGTGTTGGGGATGACAGTGCACTTGCAGCCGACAATCAATGTGTTGGTCGAAGTCTCAATGATGGCCTTGCAGTTGTCGCGGGAATCGAATCTTGGATTACCGCCGTCCACCATGATGCTCGACAGGCCAAGGCTATTAAAGAAGGCCTCATCGTCAATGGTCATGACGGAGCTGGGGATAGTTACACTCAACGGGTTGAAGCAGTAGCGGAACGCATGTTGGCCGATAGTGGTGACCGGGTAGGTCACACCGTCGTAAGTTACAGCCGAGGGAATGACCACATCACCGGCATATCTGGTTGTTCCATAAGTGACAGTGGCCTCGTTGCCATTGATGTTGTAGTAGATGCTATCCACCTCAAAGTCAAAGGCAGAGGTCGTGGCTGGCAGCAGCAGAGCCAGCAGCAGGAGGGAAAAGCGGAAGAATTGTTTCATTGCCTTATTGTATTAAAAGTTAATATCGGTTGATAAAATCATTGATTGAGGGTTTCGACCCACAAAGGTAATAAGGATTTTTCAATTCTTATCACAGATACGCCCATTTCCCATACATCCACACAAAAGAAAACGGCCGGCTGCGCGGGCAGTCGGTCGTTTCGTGTTTTTGATGTGGTACCTCCGGTACTCACTGACGGGTTGGCCCTTAACCTCTTATCGTTTTTTTGTGCCGGTTTTGTGCCGACATCGCCCGGGTAACATCTTTACAGACCTCGCTCGGCCATTAGAATTCTAATTGTCCGCTCTTTCTCTTCCAGGATTTGTTTGAGATAACTGATTGTTTCCTGGTTCTCGGGTAAACTCTTTGTTTTCTGTTCTTTTGTTTGCCCTGTATCAAAGAAATAACCAACCGGCACATCTAATACTTCAGCAATTTTTTCAATGGTTTTAGTGTTAGTGGTGCCGCGCCTGATAGCGGACTGGATTGTTGACTCGTCGCGGCCAATTCGCCGCGCTAACTCGCGCATGGTGATTCTGCGCTCCTCGCACAAAGTGCGGATTAACAGGAAATTAGCCATACAGACAAAAAATTAATTAATGTTATTAGTATTTTTTAACAGGAATTATTTACCTTACTATGGGAAATAATTCTACCTTTGTGCAGTAAAATTACAACAAATAAGTAATCTATGCAAGAAAATAGGGTAAAAAAATCACAAGCTTCTGAACAAGCATGTCAAGATGCACAGAAGCTAGCGGAATATCTAAACAGTGTTCCTCATGGCGAATATCGTGCAGCTGTCAATAAGATACTTGAGGCCTGTATGATCAGCTATGCGACATTCAACAATTGGCGTTCAGGAAAATGCCGCATTCCCGAGTTGTGTAAATCAACTATTAATAGTATTGCAGATTGTTCCGTCTTTTAATTCTTGCCGGTGGCTGCCATTACTGGGCGAAAGGATGGTGGCTGCCGGTTTTTCTATTTTCATTATGGAGTTTTATTTGATCAAAAATAGAAATGGCGACATCCTGGTCAGGATGGTCCACATCGAGAACGACTGGACGATTTCGTTTTCATATTCCGATAACGGGGACAGACGCTTTCGCGACTGCCTCATCGATGCTGTTGAGCGGTGTGGCATACTGGTTCAAGAGGTAAAGAACCGTTCTCACACCAGCGGCGTCAATTATTGTGTCATCCGGTTTTCGGGACGAGGCACAGACTTCTGCCTGGATGGACCTGGAGAAGTATGTGAAGCTGCCGGATTTTTTTTAGGAGCGGAATTAAAACTTGAAGAGGCATGAGCATTGACGGGAGAAAGCGTAAGATCTACGGGCTGCGCTACCGCATGAAGAAAAGAGGCTATCGGTTTGACGGCCGCAATCATTATTGCTATATGCCTGATGACCCTGCAAACCGGTCAAAGCTGATGGAGCGTCGCCTTGTGTCCCTCGGTTACGGCATAGAGTATAACATGCTACACCTGTTTGCTGAAAATGGTGGGGGTAACGGTCTTTTGGTGCGCTGTGCTTTGTACGTTTCTTTGCTAATCCTTTCAAACAACCTGATACAACCAACCTAATCGAACCGACTCGTTATGATTACGCCCAGAATGCTATACGAGGCCACCGGTGACGGCCTTGATATTCTCTTATACTACTTCCCTCAAGCGAGGGAGGTGGCTGGCACCAAAAACAAGTTCAAGGCCCGCGAGAGCGAGGATGACGCCTCTGCTATGCTGCGCAAGGGGAAGAACGGCGTCTGGAAGTTCATCGACTTCGGTGATGACGCCAGGGAGCACGACCCCATCGAGGTGTGCATGGAGGTTGACGGTCTGCGCTTCAGCGAGGCCATCATCAAGCTGGCGGGCATCTTTAACGTGACCGACGAGCTGGACAAGTCTGTCAACTGTCCTGAGTTCAGCGAACGCGCGGCCAACCAGGACGAGCTCGAGGGTAAACGCTATTACGAGCTCTCGCAGGACTTCACTGCAGAGCATCTTGCGGTGATGGGTCCACGTGTCAAGGCAGAGCACATGAAGGCGCTGCACTGGTACCTGGCCAAATGGGTGAGCTTGCCTGTCAAGAACCGCGTGCTGAAGAAAAAGCACTCGACTGACACCTACCCAATCTTTATGCGCGAGTGCCTGGTTGAGAAAGGCAAGGACGGCAAGCCTGACGTCATCTTCTACAAGATCTACGAGCCGTTGAACCCCAAGAAGGAGTTCCGCTTCAGTTACACGCCACCCGGCGTGAAGCCCAAAGACTATATCAACGGTCTGAGCGAGCTGCGCCAGCGCTGGGCGGATTACAACGATAGCGAGCGCAAGTTGTGGGAGAGCGACCCTGTTAACGAGGACAAGCCTTACCGCGAGAAGAAGCTGCCGGAGGCATTCATCTGCTCGGGGGAGCGTGACGCGATCTGCGTGCGTTCGCTGGGCTATTTCCCGATCTGGTTCAACTCGGAGACGTATAAACTGAGCGATGATGAGTATCGCGAGATCATGAAATACGTGGAGGTGCTGTACAACATCCCGGACATCGATGCGACAGGTCGTGCCAAGGGCACGGAGCTGGCGTTGCGTTTCTTGGACGTGCACACGGTGTGGTTACCGGAATGGATTAGCCAGTACCGTGACCGTCGCGGCAAGCCGCGCAAGGACTTCCGTGACTGGATTGAGCTGCGCCACGAGTATAAGGACTTCAAGAACCTGACGGCCGTCGCATTGCCGGCCAAGTTCTGGACCGAAAAGGTAAACGGCAAAACGGGTGCCAAGGAATACACGGTGGACTCGGTGTGCCTGTTGTATTTCCTGCGGCTGAACGGCTTCCACAAGCTGCATGACCGGATGGCCGGCACATCGCAATATGTCCGGATTGTGGGCAATGTGGTGACCGAGGTGAAGACGAGCGAGATCCGCGACTTCATCCACCGGTGGGCCGAGGAGAATTTCCTGCCGCGCGAGCTGCGAAATGTGCTGATGACGACGACCAGGTTAAGTGACCTGGTGCTTGACAACATGGGGAAGATTGAACTGGACTTCACGAACTACACGGCGAAGAGCCAGATTTTCTTCTTTGAGGGGTCGAGCATGGAGGTGACAGGCTCGGGCATCCGCGAGCACCGCGGGACGAGTACCGACCTGGACCATTACGTATGGTCGAAGAACGTGCTGCCTCACTGGGTGAAGCTGCTGCCGCCGCTGTTCAGCATCACCAGGGAGGAAACCTTGAACGGCCCGCGCTTTGACATCAAGGTGGAGTCGCGGGGGTCGAAGGTGTTTGACTACATCATCAACAGCAGCCGCATCTACTGGCGCGAGGAGTTAGAGAAGGGGCTGGAGCACCTGAGCGAGGACGAGGCCGCCGAGTACCGGCGTGAGCACAAGTTTGACATCGAGGGTCCTAACCTGGATGCCGAGCAGATTGCCGAGCAGAAGCAGAACCTGATCAACAAGATTTTCTCGATCGGGTACACGCTGCACCGTTTCAAGTCGCCGTCGAGGGCCTGGGCGCCCTATGCTATGGACAACAAGATCGACGACGAGGGCGAGTGCAACGGCCGTAGCGGCAAGTCGCTGATTTTTGCCTTGATCAAGACATTCCTGAACAGCGTGAAGCTCTCGGGGCGCAATCCCAAGCTGATGGACAACAACCACTGGAACGAGCAGGTGACGCGCCACACTGACCTGCTGTTTATCGACGACTGTGACCGTTACCTGAATATCGGGTTGTTCTATGACCTGATCACGAGCGAGATGACGGTGAATCCGAAGTACTCGCAGTCGTATAACATTCCGTTCCAGGAGAGCCCGAAGTTGGCTTTCTCGACGAACTATGTGCCCTACAACTTCGACCCGTCGACTGACGCGAGACTGCTGTACATGGTGTTTGGCGACTACTATCACATCCAGACCGAGACGAATGATTACCTGGAGAGCCGTGGCGTGCGTGACGACTTCGGGAAGGACCTGTTCGGCCAGGATTACACTGATGAGGAATGGAACCAGGACATCAACTTCTTCCTGCAGTGCACCCAGTTCTACTTGTCGCTGGCGGGCGAGAGCATCAAGTTGCTGCCGCCCATGGGCAACATCGTGAAGCGCAAGTGGAAGGCCGACATGGGCGCCAACTTTGAGGACTGGGCGAATTTCTATTTCTCGGAGAGCAGCGGTAACATCAATAAGGAGATTGTGCGTGAGGACGCATTCCTGGCGTATAAGATGTTTGCCGGCGTGAACAAGATCACGATGCAGAAGTTCACCAAGTCGTTGAAGGCGTTTGTGGCGTTGTGCCCCTATGTTGAGGATCTGAATCCGCTGGAGATGTGTAACGCCAAGGGGAGACGCATTGTCAGGAAGGTTGAGGGTGTTGCCAAGGACATGATATACCTGCGGGGAGTGGGAGCCAAGATCGAGCCGGAGGATGACACCCCGCTTTGGGAGGACTTGAAGCCGAAATCGGCTCCTGAGCCTCAAGAGCGCCCCTTGTGGGATGACGACGATGATGACGGCCCTGCGCCGTATTGACGTGAGGCTGCAGTATCACCCAGGCGGAGCCTGGGCCCACATGACATGGCCGATGGGGTGGCATGAGGTAACGTTATGGATCGAGATAGGTAACTTTAAAGAAAAGGCGACAGCGATATCGATGTGCTGTTGGTTTGGTTTGTTTTAGGTTGTGTGGAGCCGGGGCCAGGTGGCCACCCGGCTCTTTTTTTTTTGCCCTGGAGGCCGAGACCTCCCCGTTCCCCACCTTGTTATTTTGTCCGAAATATTTGTAACTTTATAACGTCTGTTCGTTTTTTTCAAAAGGTGTTGATAAACAAGGGATTGAAGAGATACAAAAAGGTTACAAGTAGAGGTTACAAAGGGTTATAAAAAATCGCGGGGTTGTAACAGCAGGCTTGGAGGGGGGCAAAACGGGCGGGAAATGCGGCTGGTTGCAAAGTTGAAAAGCGGTTACAGAAAGGGGTGCGGAAAGTGTAACGGTTATAAAGTTACAGAGTTTCAAAGGTTTAGGCGGTGTTGTTGCAAAGTTGCAAAGTTGCAAAAATTTTGGACTAAAAAGAACCCACCGTGGCAGAGCCACGGCCCACGGGACAGCTGTTGTGAGGTGAAATATTCCTGATTCTATTTCAAAATAGGGAAATTTTTCCTAACTTTGCCTCTAATTTCCCATCAGTTTTAATGTGACGACAGCGACGATTGACATAGTGCCCTATGTAGCGGAGTACATCCGCGGCAAGTACTGGGACGCGCGATATGGGGCGGTTCATTTTCCTGCCGGCTCTGATATCTATGTGACGCTGTATGACCTGATGGAGCGCCGTCCGAAATCGGCCGGTGTGGACCGGGGGAACTTGACGTTGTGCCTGCCGGAGCGTCGTGAGGCGAACAAGGCTTGCGGTAAGTCGCCGGAGACCTACAACTGGTTCTCGGGTGAGAGCGTGAAGATCCTGGAGCGTCGGATGAAGGTGATGATGTGGGCAGAGCTTCATGACACGCTGGATGAAGCGAAGCACCTGCGTGGTATAAAGTTCGTCGAGAGTGTTTATGTGTTCATGCGACGATATGATTTGCAGAGCATTACGGAGGACGCGTTGTTGAAGAATTACCAGCGATGGCGGGACGCCCAGCGCCGGACAGTGAAGAGGGGGTACAAAAAGAGCAATTCCAGAGGCAGAAAAAAACCTACATAATGGGTCATTTTGTCTTTTTTTTGCAGTAAAAATGCTGAATAGTTGATTATTAAATACTTACATCATGCAAGCCGTAGCAAATAAAAATCTCATTGTCTCAGGAGCCCATAGTCTTCGTGTCCTTGACGCAACCAAGATATTCTCTTTTGGTGTTCTTCAGGGAGGAGCTCACATCCTCACCTTGGATGAAGGTATAGAGCTCGAGGCCGTTCCTGGTAGCATTCAACCCACAGACACATACGATGAAGGCCTGTTTCATAAGGTGATAGCCTTCAGGATAGGCCAGGTGTCCCAGCAGCGCACGCAATTGCTTCAGTCTTTAACTGCCGACCAGATAATCGCTATCTATGTTGATGAGTTTGGGAAAAACCGTGTTGCGGGCTGTCTGGACTGGCCCATGACTTTCACTTTCTCGATTGTCGGTGCTTTGTATGAGTGCCAGTTGGAGAGTCGTGGTATGGAACCCAACCCTTATCTGATGGACTGATATCTTTAGAGGTCTTTTCCAACTATTATATAAAGGTGTAGCTTTGCCGTAAAAAGTTACACCCATGAAATTATTGCAGGAAGTTTTCACTGGCTCATGGTCAATCACCCCTAAGGATTTTGAGGCGCTGAGCGCGCTTCTGCTGCCGTGCGTTCTGAATGGTAACATTGACCAGGCCGAAGCCCAACTGTATAAAAGCGTCATCAAGGCCTATGCTACCGATCCCACCTATTTAGTCAGCCGTTGGGAACTTGACGATGAGACACTGCCAGAAGGCAGCGTGGCTGTCATCGAGCTTGAGGGTGTGCTGTACAGCTGGAACACGTTTGCGCTGGAGCGCTGGCTGTTGATGGCTGAACAGAATCCGAAGATTGTCGGTGTGGTGTTGTGGATCAACGGCCCGGGGGGCATGGTGGCCCATGTGGATGTGGTGGCATCCACGATCATGGACATGACGAAGCCGGTTGCGACCTTTGTTGCTGGGATGATGGCGAGTGCCCATTTCTGGATCGGAACTACGGCTGACCGCATCGTTGTCGCCTCACCGCTGTGTGAGGTGGGGAGCGTGGGCGTGATGATCACCTGGACTAGCTGGAAGAAGTATTTCGAGAAGAACGGCATCGATGTGCGTGACATCTATCCTGACAGTGCGGACCTGAAGAACCGCGAGTACCGAGCACTGGAGGAGAAGGGTGATGAAGACCCAATCAAACAGCAGCTGGAACAGTTGCATGAGGTGTTTGCCAGAACTGTTGCAGACAATTTGGGTGTGGAATATGATCCCAAGCTCCCGTTGTTCCGTGGACAGATCTTCACGGGATCCGAAGCACTTGAGCTGGGTTACGTCGACCAGATGGGCACTTTACAGGATGCGGTGACCTGGGTACTGGGTCGTGCCACAGCTAATGAGGCCAACCAACTGGTATAGAAAGAACGAGTTATTAACATAATTATCAACAATTAAACAATCATCGAAATGAAGAGATTCAAAGTTTTCGCTGCCACGATCCTGGCGCTGCTCGGCTTGAGCGAGTGGCACAAGGATGAGCGTGGCACGCAGACGGTGACCGATGAGGAGATCGCGAAGTTGAAGACGATGGGCTTCAGCGAGGAGTTCCTTACCGGCTTCACCAAGGCCCTGGCCGAGGACTTCAAGGGCGAGGGTGGAGAGAACGGTGAAGGCGGTGATGAGTCTGAGAACGTGCAGCTGGCGACCTTGCGCGGGCTGCTGTCGCAGAACGCCACCCGTCTTGCCACCGCTCAGCACGAGCTGACGGCGTTGCAGGCCGACAAGGCCACCGCTCAGGCGACCATCGAAGCCAAGAGCAGGGAGATTGATGAGCTGAAGGCTCGCATCACCGCGCTGACCGACGCTGCCGAGCGCGATCCCGGTGAGGGTGCCCAGCACACCGCTGCCGCTCCCGCCCAGGCATTCAATCTGGACGACGAGCGCCAGCTGGGCGGCCTTGAGGGCGAGATGTACTCGATGGAGAGCGCCTACAACCAGCGTGCGCGTGCCGCACTGCTTGCGCGTCGTGGCATCATGGTATCGGCCCCCATGGCATCGAGCACCGATTACTCTAGGCTGCAGGCCGACCTGGGCGCGTTCTACCGTGTTCCCTGGCAGGACCGCCTGCAGTCGCTGCTGATGACGCTGCCTAGCCTGGAGCGCATCTTCCCGCTGGAGAGCGGTTACCAGGACCTGGCCACGCTGGTTAACGTATGGCTGGGCGAGTTCTCGCAGGCCGACAACACCGCGAGCGACTTTGACCAGGTGGTGAAGGGCAACTACGAGTTTGACAACGAGACGCTGCGCATGTACAGCGTGATGTTTGCCCACAAGTTCACCAACCTGAAGGAGCTGGAGCGCATCTGGATCGGCTCGCTGAATATGGAAGGCTCGAACCCCATCAAGTGGTCGTTCATCGAGTACCTGCTTGCCGAGACTGCCAAGAAGCTGCACAACGAGCGTGAGCAACGCCGCATCAACGGCGTGCGCAAGGATCCCGACCTGAACACTCCCGGTCGCGCCATGGAGGCTGCTGACGGCCTGTATGAGTTCATCCGCAAGAAGGTTGACGGCTTTGTTGACGTGAACAACGGCAATACCGTGTATCAGATCAAGCCCTTCATCGGCGGCGAGTTGAACGTGGGCAACATCGGAGAGAAGATCTACCAGATGACGAGCCAGATTCCCGCCGTTGTTCGTGACAGCGGCAACCTGCGCCTGTACATGCCGAGCCACATGATCGTGTGGTACCACAAGTACAACGAGGCGCACTACGGCACCAACCAGGACTACACCGCCGACATCATGTATGTCAAGGAGTATCCCAGCGTGCGCATCGTGTCGGTTCCCAACGCTGACAACCATCACCGCCTGATCTGGACTCTGGACGGCAATATCCATTGCTTTGAGCACCTGAGCGGCGAGATGACCCGCTTCTCGCTGGAGCAGCAGGACTGGACGCTGAAGGTGTGGAGCAACTGGAAGGAGTCGATCTGGGCACGTGCCGTCGGCTACAAGTACACTGACAAGAGCCAGATGGACGGCTCGAGGCAGTTGATCTGGTGTAACGAGTATGACCGTCCCGAGAGCTACTTTGTACAGGCTGAACCCGACAAGCAGCCCAACGCGACGCTGCACACTAGCATCCTGACGGTGGCCAACAGCAGCACGCTGGCCATCACCGACATCGAGAACGCGCAGGTGGGCAAGGTCATCACGCTGAAGTGCGGCAGCACCGATGCCGGCGTGACCATCGCCAAGAGCGGCAAGTTCTCGCTGCTGAGCGCCGCCTGGTCTCCCAGCGAGGGCGACTGGATCAAACTGATGAAGCGCAGTGACGGCAAGTTCATCGAGATTGAGCGCGGCACGTCGTCAAGCGACGCGTTCCAGTTTGACGCCGACGACACGACTCCGAGCGTTGACGGTGCGGACACCTTTGTGACCAATGCCAACACCCAGGCCACGGCGATCACCGCCCTGGACGATGCGGTGAAGGGTGTGGTTTACACCATCTACGGTAACGGCTCGACCAACGCCTCGACGATCGCCAACAGCGGCAACTTCGTGCTGACCGCCGCGATGACGCTGAGCGAGGGCAAGTGGATCAAGCTGGTGAAGGCCGACGACAACAAGTTCTATGAGGTTGCCCGCGGCTAACTGATAAGGTTGCCAGGGCGGACTTCCCGCCCCAGCAACTTGGTTAATGTTAACGTTTAATGATTAAAATTATCAGATTATGTATATCAAAGCTGATGTAAAGCGCCCTGGCGGCGCTCCCGGCAAGGGCCTGAATCCCCGCGACAGCGTGGTGCTGATTGACATTGACGACATCGCGTATTTCCCCAACCGCAACGAGGCCGGTGTGGTTGTCGAGGAAGACGTGGTACTGAAGCCCGGTGCCTATGGCATCGAGATCTACATGACCCCCGGTACTGTGGAACTGACCAGCGCGAGCGAAGGCGACCCCGATGCTGAGGGTTACACCCCGTCGCTGAAGTTCAACCACCCGGGCAACGAGCGCGAGGTGCGCGAGTTCAAGACCAACTGGCTGGGCAGGAACTGCATTGCTTTCGTGCGCTACTGTAGCGGCAAGGCAACCGACATGCTGGGCTCGCCGTGTAACCCGATGCGCTTGACGTCGTCGTACACGGGCAACAACGAGCAGAACATGAACGAGATGACGCTGACCCAGGCGATGAAGGGCGACGACATTGCCATCTATGAGGGCACTGTTCCCCTGAGCGAGCCTGTAGCCACCGTCACCGGCGGCTCGACGAGTGTCACCTATGGCGGCGACGGCCGTTACCAGCTGAGCAGCGGTGAGGCTGTGATTGCCACTATCACCGGCGGTGCCCATGGCGCCGTCGTCACCCTGGTGGGCTGCGGCGGCACTTCGCCGACGGTAGCCACCGCCACCGACATCCTGCTGAAGGAAGGCAAGACGTGGACTGGCAGCGAGGGCTCGCTGCTGACGCTGAAGGCCTTCAAGAAGGCCGCCGAGGGCGATCATGCCATCGTGTGGATCGAGCAGAGCCGCTACGAGGCTTAGTCCCCCACATACCCCGACAAAAAAGCCGCAACCTGTTTACAGGAAGCGGCTTTTTTTATGTTTTAGGGAAGTTTTCGTCATTTTCTCGCACATTTGTTGTGCGTAAATAAAAAATTATCCTCATCTTTGCAGTGCGTTTAAAAGAACTAAGGTCCGCTTGCGGGCCGTCTATCCCGTGGGAATTGCCTCCTGCGGGATTTTTAACATCATTTAATACGAAAAATCGTACATTTATTTGTATAATACGAAAAATCGTATTATCTTTGCAGTGTCTTAATCAAACAACATGATTTATGACAAAAGTTCTTTTAAACGATGTGGAGCTCGAGCTGATTGAAGCGATTAGAAATGTCAGGCGTGCTTATCCCAACGGATATGAAAACCTGCTCTACCATGCTCAACAGCTGTTCGACGAATTAGTCGAAATGCCACCAGGGGACGATTAATCGTCCGACCCCCGTCACGAGCGGCGGGGGTCTTTAAAAGGACTTTCAATAAAGGGTTCTACAAGATGATATAATAAAGGACCGACAACATTATCAACTTTTAAACGCCAGATTATGAAGAAACATGAAGAGATTAGCACTGCCCAGACAACGATGAAGATGAGATTGAATGACATCTTGTTGTCTATCACATGGAGGGACATCGCCCGCCGCTACTTCGGCAAGTCGAGTTCCTGGCTGTACCACAAAATGGACGGTATCAACGGCAACGGCGGCAAGGACGAGTTTACGCCCGATGAGGCGAAGCAGTTACAGGCTGCGCTTTACGACTTGTCAGACCGCATCCGTGCCGCTGCCGACAAGATTTAACGAAAACATTTCTATTTGCTTCAATCATCCGCTCCCGCTTGCGCCCTGTGTCAACCTGCCGACACGGGGCGCTTTTTTGTCTTTTGGGTGGTAATTACCGGAGTGTAACTTTGTGCCAGGATAACGAACCAAAAGACAAAAAGTGATGAGAAAGGAGATTATCAATTACCTGAAGGGTCCCCGTCCATGGGCGGCGGGCGTTGCCCTGTATCTGAAATATGGCCAGAACCTGATGTTGCGCAAGACCTTCATGCACCGCATGGAGACGGCCGACTTGAGGGTGACGCTCATCGAGGAGCTGCGCAAGCTGGCAGGCTTGAGTGCCACCGAGTTGTCACAGCTCAAGCGTACCGCCTCACAAGGGACGGAGGAGACCATGGAGCCGGAGAAAACCGGAACCAAGCCAGCAGCTGTTGAGGCGTCGCCGACGGTAAAGAAGATGATCAGGTTCCGGGAGAAGTTCAAGTTCCTGGACAAGCCGGATTGTCCTGACGAGTTGAAGGTGCTGGTGAGCGACATGTTCACGGCCCTGGGCAAATACAAGGATGCCCACGCCAAGTTGGCGGCGATGCCCGTCGATGCCGAACTGGCTGAGGCTGCGCGCCTTGCCGAGGAATGCGTGGAGAACTACCTGGCGAACCGTGAGATGTGGGAAGAGCTGGAGTATTACCAGGAACACGGCGAGGTGCTGGGCAAGTGTGCCAAGCTTCGCGCCCTGAAGGAGGCTCATGACATCGCCGCCCTGGATGATTTGGAACTTGCCCGCCGCTACAGCAGTGCCCAGGCGAACACCAGCAAGCAGCGCAAGCGGCTGAAGGAAGCCGAGAAAGCCAAGGATGAGAGCAAGATTGATGCAGCCCGTGAGGCCCTTGCCAAGTGGGAGGCCAAAGCCACCGTCCTACGTGAAGAGTTAGAGAAACGAAAAAAAAACTGATTGCTGAGCGAGACCAGGCGAACGCCCAACTGCAGCGATGGAACGAGATCAACCGCCGATCATCGCACCCGTGCGACCGCTCGGAGGTGGGCAAACAGATCATCCAGTTGCGGGAACGGCGCGACAGCCTGAGCGCTCAGATCAGCGAGATTAACCACATTATCGATGGCGAAGAGTGAACTCTTACCGGCTGACCTGTTCAGCCCGACCGAAGACCAGGCTGAGGATATCCGGCGACTGGCGGCGTTGGGCTACAGTCCCGCCCAGATGGCGGCAGCCTTGAAACTCGACCGTGCCGAGTCGCTGATGTTCCAGCGTGACGCTGCCACACCTGGGACATCGGTGGCGGCACTCATCCGTCAGGGAGTCATCGAGACGGCAGCCTTGCCACAGATAAGCCTTCACAGTGCGGCCTCCAAGGGCGATGTGGACGCTTTTGCCGAGCTCCAGAAGGTGCAGCGGCGCAACCAATTCGCCAACCTCATAGACCAGATGGACGACGATGAACTTACCCTCTACCAGTAATTTTGCTCGCTATGCTCGCAGGTTAAAGTTTAAAGTTTAGAGTTTAGAGATGGCATCCGCAAACCAAGACTGCAAGGCGCTGGCACGCATCGACTTCGATAGCATCGACATGGCACTCATCGAGCAGGTGCTTAGCACCGGCTCGCTTGACGCCCTGCCCGAAGCCGAGCGCCGTTACTACGAATTGATGGAACTGGTGAGGGGCTTGCGTGCCCGCCTCAAGTTCAATAACAAGGTGGTCACCAAGGCAGGCATCATCCGTCTGCTCAAGAGCGAGCCCTATGGTCTGAGCGACTACATGGCGCGTCGGGTCTATACCGACTCGATGAACTTCTTTTGGGCACAGGATGACGTGCGACCCCGCGCCTGGAGCAACTTCTACGCAGAGCGTCTGGAGAACTGGGCCAACCTGCTTTTTGCCCAAGGTGAGGCAAAGACAGCTTTACGCTACATGAAGCTGGCGGCAGAGTTGCGCGGCTGCTTTGACCAGGAAGTGCCTGGTGTTCCTGAGGAACTGTTGAACCAGCAGCAGACGGTCATCTACACCACGAGCCGTCGCGACTTGGGTCTGCCGGCTACCGACCGCCGCCGTGTAGAGCAGCTCATCGACGCCATCCCCGAGGTGCCGGAGCTCGTGCGCGAATCGGTGAAGGAAGATGCCAATATCAGTCAGTTCAACCTCAAGAAACGCATGTTGCATGACATCGAGGAATTTAGCGAGCAAAGCGAGGGCGACCGATGACATCGGCGTGAAGTTCGGCCACACGCTGCAGGTGCTCACCGACTGGGTGGACACGACTGTGTTCGTCGCCGTGTGCGGGCGTGGTACCGCCAAATCGACGGTCATCCAGGCACGACGGCTGTACCGCTGCGTGTATGACATGCCGGGCGGTGCATTCGCCTTTGTGTCCAATACCTATAGCAACTTGACCAACAACATCATGCCGGCTGTGCAGAACGGCCTCAAGCTGATGGGCATGATCGAGGGGGTGCATTACATTAAAGGGGTGCGCCCGCCCGACGAATGGCGACGCCGCTGCAGCGTGATCGTCGATGACTACAGGTATGTGTATTCCTTCTTTAACGGCTCGGTGCTGTTTCTGGGTTCGCTGGACAATCCCAGCTTGCTGGCGGGCAAGAGTGTGATTCACCTGTTCTTTGATGAGGCGAAGTATGCCAAGGAGACCAAGGTCAACCGTGCGATGCCCATCCTGCGTGGTGACGCCATTACCTATGGCCGCAGCCACTTGTTCCTGGGTATCACCATCACCACCGACATGCCGGACGTGAACGAGGGCGAGTTTGACTGGTTCTTCCGTTATGCCGGGGAGATGGATCCTGAGCGCATCGAACTGATCATCCAGGCGGCCGCCATCCGTAATGAGATACTCACCACCCTGGTGAATGAGCGCCACAAGAAGGCGCCCGACGGCGCCAAGGTCAAGCGCCTGGCCAAGAAGGTGGATTACTACAACCGGGCGTTGCTGAAGCTGCGCAAGGGCCAGACCTTCTTCATCAACACGTCGAGCCTGGTGAATATCGAGATCCTGACGCCCGAATATATCGAGCGACTGTATAACGGTACCCTGGAACTGCACGAGTTCCTGAAGAGCGTGCTGGGTATGCGCCCTGGCTTGCGCAAGGACTTGCGTTTTTATGTCCAGTTCAGCGAGCGCCACAAGTACACCGACGGCACCGTGAGCGGTGAGGCGGCCTACTACTCGCGTGAGCTGCGTTACCTGGATGCCGACGAACCCATCGATGGGGGTATGGACTTCGGTAACATGCTGTCTCTGGTCATTGGCCAACAGGACGGCAAGACCTACCGCATCCACAAGAACCTGTACGAGATCCCGCCGCGCTGGTTCCGTGAGCTGGCCGACCAGTTCCTGGACTTCTTCCGCTACCATCAATGCCGAGAACTCAACCTGTACTATGACCGTGCGGGTAACAACTACCAGCGCCAGGGCGAAGATCATGCCGGCAAGATCAAGCAGGCCATCGAGTATGATGCCTCAGGGCGACGCACTGGCTGGACGGTAAACCTGATGAGCCGCCACCAGGCGACGATACGCCAGGCTGCCGAGTACTCGTTCATGCAAGAGCTGATGGGCGGTGACAATGCGATGCTCCCCTCGTTGCTCGTCGATGCGGTGAACTGCCGCGAGCTGGTGAGCAGCATCGAGCTGGCCAAGGCTGAGGTCAAGTACCGGGGCAACGTCAAGATCGTGGCCAAGGTGAAGCGCAGCGAGAAGCTCGAGCCCAAGAAACTGCCCATGCTGTCCACCAACTTCAGCGACGCGTTCAAGTACCTGATGATGCGGCGCAAGTGGCTGCAGGCCCTCAAGGGTGCGCCCCAGGTTCCCACCGATTCGTTTGTGGATCGCTTCATGGCCGACCGAAGAAAAAAGAAATAATAACTTGGATTTCACAGTGTGGTTTGTTCACCATCCTTTCTTTGCCCTGCCCAGTCGTGAGACCCGGCAGGGCTAATTCTTTCCAATCCGAAATCGGCTGGAAAGAATCACCTCACTGTCACGATCACGGCCGGCGGTTACAGGTTGCAAATCGCCCGGTGGGTCACATTTCACCATCGGGGAGGCGGTAATTGCCTTTGCGATTCTGAGCGGTTCGGCACTTCGGAGCGAGATGAAGGAAAAAGATTTTTGATTTTTTCAAAAAGTTTTCTTGATTATCAGTACATTAGGTGCAATGACCTCAAAATTTCATCCCCCAAAATGCGTTTTTTGGGGTGGTAAACGTGCATTTTGAGGCAATTTTGGCCCGTTTTTTGGCGATTTTTGGACGCAAATTGGACATTTTTTGAAAAAAAGAGCTCAAATATTTGGATAATAAACAAATGTTTATTATCTTTGCATTGTCAAACAGAAGTTGAACGATTAACCGAAACGAAGATGGACGAGAATATGAAAAATCTGCTCAAGACGGCTTACAGCGAGCTCACTCAGGTGGAACTGAAGCTCAAGGTTGTGAGTTTCCTGCTCAAGAGCGGCGCAAGGGTCAATGAAGCAGAACTTGATGAGCTGCTGGAACGCAGAGATAATCTGAAACGGTTGATTGAGGAACTGGAGAAACAACTTTAACGGGCATGGGGGTTGGTGCCCCCGGCCATTAACACAAATGGATATGGAAGAGAAGATTAAAAGACTGGAAGAAATGATAGCAGCCGGGGATCCTGCTACGATGGACTACCTGGCAGAGGTGGTGGCTCTGGCCACGTCGCCCGAAGACAAGGCTCGTCTCGATGAGTTGGCCGCCCGGCTGATGAGCGAGTCGCGAGAAGGCCTTGACCGTGCGGAGCAGGCCATCGAGGAGCACTTGTTGCGTGAACAGCTGGGCCCGCTGGCCGAAGCACTGAACATGAGTTATATCGCGCGCACCTACTTCGGCAAGTCCCGCTCATGGCTGAGCCAGCGCTTGAACGGCAGTGTGGTTAACGGCAAACGCGCCTCGATGACCGATGAGGAAAAGGCCACCTTGACAAGCGCACTCCAGGACATCCAGAGCCAGATATCGGCATTCACCCGCCCAGCATAGTAGAAAAGAACAATATAGTGAGGTAAAAAGGAGTAGGCAGCCAGACTGGGGCGGCTACGACTCAAGGGTACACACTTAGAAAAATGTAGGGAGGAGACGTAACAATCCCGCCAGTTAGTCGGACATCACTGATGCGGGTACAATCCGAACCGATCCGCCTTATGGTGTGTGAAGCTGCCGCGATGGTTCCATAGTCGGCATGGTAGAATAAGTCCTCGCGGTGTGTCAGATTCCCGATAAAGGCTGCTTGCCTCACTTGCTACAAGCGTCCCGTGCCTATCTTCCTGACGTGGGACGCTTTTAGTCTGTAAAGAATATACCATCCGAGTGTAATTTTACTCTATTTCAGTAATTTTGGCAGTATTTATTTTAAAATTTAGAATGATGGCATTATCTTTGCATGTCGAAATGAAGATTGCTCCCTCTACCCACAAGATTATCGAAAACGAACAAGATAAAGACCAAAACAACTGATAACCAATAGATTATGAAAAAAGATTGCATTAGCCTGGCTTTTGTGGCAGTATTTGCTAAGCCACTGTCTGTTGTTCCTGTGCCAGACAGCGAATTTTGCAAGAATTTGTTTGGAAATCCGCTTGACACCTATCACGGTATGGGACCAGAAGGTTATGTGATAGCGGTAAAGAACAAACCGGTTCCTGCTGTTGTCATTGGTCCAACAAAAATCATGGTGAAGACGCAAAAGATTGAGGATCTAGCCAAATATGTAAAAGCATTTTCCGAATTATCTGCTCAAAAGGGAGTCTCTATGGCCTATAGCGCCTATGGAACTAACGGAGAATACCAGTGGTTGGATCTTCCATCGACCTCAACAGAGTGGATGTGGAAGAGGTTTGTAAAACCGGAAATGGAAATTTCTCCTTTAGGCAGCCAATGCACAAAAATATCATTCAGATTTATTGAAAGTGCAGAGGAATCAGTAAATATTGAGGTCGAGCCCCGTAATGGGGTCCACGACGGGCTGTTTGTTTCAGTTAACCATCATCACGAGCATGGTGGTGATGCCCTTCCTTGTCAGGAAGAACTGACTGAGATGTTCCGTCGCTCTGAAGAACTGTTCGATAACAAGTATTTCAAGAAAATCATCACAGACTGACTATGAACAAATCAACGGCATCATTCACCTACATCATTTTGGCTGTAACTTTTTCACCGTCTGTTGCGACTGGGAGCCAAAGTATTGATTCTGGTACCCAGAATGTGACGGAGTTGTCGTGGGACAATATCAGTTCTATGTCTTCTAACATATCTTATGGCGATGCCATAACCCAAGCCGAGGAATCAAGAATCCTTTACGACTTCATTTCAGACATCATCAACAATTCGAAGCCGATGCCTGCAGAGTTTGCACAACTAGTAAATGACAATTTCTGGGATTTGGTTGATTGATGGAAGAATTTGCGGACAAAATCAGTTTATATCTGCCTCGATATCTATCAGAGCCTTCTAGGACGGCTTTGATTGACGAACTAAAGCGATTTCCTACTGATCGTTCAAAGGCATCTTTCTATACATGTGCACTAAGCCATGCTGATTACCTTCTCCAAGGTGATGGTATAAGTGACGCTTTTTATGTTTGGCTGCCGGACTTGTCAAAGACAAGGAACATCAAAGCGCTGCTACTTTCAAACACATGTGACATGTCCATGGACAACAAAAGAATCAATCCTTGCCGGGTTATGTATGTGCCGTTAACTAATTTTGATAAATATGCCAAGTTTGTCCACGCTCAAAACCCAGCTGCTGCAGAGAATCACCTGAAAGACATAAAAGAGCAGCATGTCACACAGGCGATGTTTTTCCCAAAAGGGCAAGGATTAGAGCATGATGCTATTGCATTCTTTGATCAAGCTATAAGTTTGCCCATAACACCGGAATTGGTTCAACAGTTTTGTAATAACAGGATGTTCACGTTAAGTGACTTTGGGTTGTATCTCCTTTTACTAAAATTATCAATCCATTTTACAAGAATCCAGGAAAGAATTGACAGGGGTGCCGGCGTTGACATGGGGTTGCAAGATATTAAGTAAACATTAAGCAGGTTTCAACCGGCTTAATTTGCAGAGGAAATCATGGAAAGAAAGAAGTGGCTGTAAATCAGTCGCTTTCTTTTTGCATTAAAAGGAATTCTAAAATTTAATGGCATCACCTGTGGCTGGCGGGCACAGAAAAAGGGAGCACCCGTCATGTGCCCCCCCGAGGGCGGGCTTTATGCCTGCCTCTAGTCGTCAACCAGGAACGAGAAGCATCGGCCGTTGCGTGGGTACACGCGCTTGCCGTTCTTCACGATGTAGGCACAAAAGACGCGTCTTTTGCCGCCCTCTTCTTGTGGCAAATCGTACTTCATACATAACACCTCCTTCCTGCATTTGCAAGCCAGCATTGCCTGCTGGCAGGCTTAGCCACCCTCTGTCACGGGCAGCAAAAAGCCCGAAGCTGACGGGTCTCCGGGCTTGTCTTTTTCCTTGGTGGAAGCGGACGGAGGCGAATGACAGTTCGCCGAAGGAGTGTTACGTACTCCGTACGATTTGCGCTGCAAAATTAATGATAGGGTCCGGATCCTGCAAACAAAACTTAAAAATTAACATTTTCATACCCATACCTCGGGAAAATTCCCCTGATTTTTATGTTATAAAGCATATTTTTGAAAATTTCCTGTCAAAAATTTGGCGGGAAATTTCTTTTTGCCGTACATTTGCAGCGCTGTAATCAACGATGTTTGTCATCGCCGCTTGAGCGTCGGTTATCCGCTCGAATCAGCTTCGGGCTATTTTTATGCCCGATAACAGCCGATAGAAGGCTGCCTTTCCGAATCATAAATGGCGCTCCCTCGGAGATGACACTTGTTGATTACAGCAACGGAACAGGCAGCCGTTTTTGTATTCTGCCTATTGCTGTAATCAACAAGTGTTATGAACACAACGTATCAAATCAACCGAGAGAGTGCGCCCATCGAGGCGCTGGCCACAGCAGCGGCCAAGGCGCTGCTGACGTTTGCAAAAATTGCAATTTCCTCATCAGTCAACACGCTGCTGGCCGTAGTGGCCGTGATGCAGCTTTTCGCCTGGATCCTGAGCGACGGCCAGGCCGGCAACCCTGCCCCCTGGTGCATCGCCTGGGTGCTCCACTTCGCGCTCATCAGCGCCATCGACATCAAGAAAGGAGGTGCCGAGTTATGATCGAGACCGCAAGACAACGCCGTGCCCAACAAGTGGAAGCCAAGTATGCTGCAGACCTTCGCCGCCTGCGCCAAGCCAAGGAAGACGAGCTGGCCCAGGTGGATGAGCGACACAAGATCATCAAGAACTCCTATCGCATGGAGCGCATCAGCATCAAGGAGGACTACAGCCTGCGCCGTCTTAACCTCAAGACCCAGATTGAACGCCTGAAGGACCAACGTGGCAACCTGCGCCACGCCCTGAGCATTCAGAATGACAGCATCGACCCAAGCGACAGCGCCATGCTCGATGATCTTACCTCTAAAATCGAAGGCTTGCATAAGCAGGTCAACGGGCTGGAGCGCCAGCTGGTGTCCGCATTGAATGATGCTGAGGCAGCCTTCGACAACCGGTGCAAGGAGAACCAGGAGGAACGCCGGGCCATCAACAAGCACTATATCAGCGAGGCCGAGAAACTGCATGAGGCCTATCTGCAGCAAGTCGAGCAGAACCGCCAGGAGCGCGAGAGCGAGGAAGGAGGTGAGGTATGAGACGCAAAGGCTGTATCTATAGCGAAATCACCAATACTGGACGCTCGACCATAGGGCACTTCGTTCGAGGCACTAACAAGCGCATCATGAAGTCACGCTGGGTGGGCGAGATGGTCGTCAACGGGAAGCGTTACCGCTTCCGATCCACCAACCGCGATAATGTGATCTGGTGGATCAACATGATGAGGGAGAAACACGGCAATGACTGAGGTATGGGCAACAGCGATTATTCGGCTAAGGCTATACGGGCAAAGTTCAAGGAGCGTGGCGTGTTCTACACCGACAGCCGGCTTGCCGATATCATGATGGAGTGTCTGGGTGACGTCACCGAGGTTTACGACCCGACCTGCGGGGATGGCCAGCTGCTGGCGGCGTTCCCGGACCAGATGCCCAAGTTCGGCCAGGAAATCGACCAGATGCAGCTCGATAATGCGAGGGCGCGACTCCATAACTTTACAGGGGTATGTGGCGACACGCTGGCAGCTCCCGCATTCATGGATCGGCGTTTTAACGGTATCGTGGCCAACCCGCCCTTCTCTATCAGATGGGAGCCGCACAGTGACCCGCGCTTTGACTGCGCGCCCTGCCTTGCGCCGCAGGGCAAGGCCGACTGGGCTTTCCTGCTCCATATCCTGTATCTGCTCGCCCCGGACGGGCGCGCCGTGGTGTTGAATTTCCCTGGCATCCTGTACCGGGGCCAGCGTGAAGGACGCATCCGCGAGTGGTTTACCCGGCAGAATGTCATCGAGAAGGTGATCCACATCGAGGGTGGTTATTTTGAGGACACGAAGATCGCAACCGCCCTGCTGGTGCTCAGCAAGCACAAGATCGACAACAGCGTGGAGTTCATCGACCACGAACACGACCTCAAGCGTGTGGTGCCCTTCGATGAGATCCTGGATAACGGCTTCAACCTGTCGGTGAGCGCATACGTCCAGCCACAAGCTGAGCCTCAGGCACCGGTTGACCCCGTCGCGCTGGAACTGCTGGCGCGGTCCGGCGCGCTCAAGCGCATAAAGCGAGAACTCGAATTCTCCTGGACGGTATGCCAGATCGAGAACATACCGATCCAGCCGTTCATCGACAGCATTCGCAGCCTGGTGGACGAATTTGAGAAACAATTATCAACACAAGCCAATTAACAACTGAAACAATGAAATCATATATTATCACACAGGTGGTCACCTACAAGCCGGCCAACCGCAAGGCTGAAGATGCGGCCAACTTCGCCCTGCAGCTGAAGCACCGCATCATCACGGGCAAGAGCCCTGTCACAGATCTGCTCAGGGCCATCGAGGCCCATTGCCGGTTCCTGGACCACAAACACAGGCACATCCGCAAGCTCAAGGTGGTGCTCGAGAGGGCATCGGTCAATAATGAGATGAGCATGATCACCATCTACAACAACTACACCGTTGGTGCTCCCCAGCCCAAAGCTGCTGTCATCTATGTGGCCGTAGTCGCTGGCGTGATCAATATGGATAACACCGAGTCGGGAACCATCGACTTCGGTCAGGAGGAAGGAGGTGAGGCATGAGTCAACGTGAATTGCGCGTTTTTGAGTTCAAGAAGGGTGCCAAGATGGTGCAGCGGATTGAGTGTGACTGGGTGGAGGTGCGCCAGACGGGCAACGAGCTGGCGGATGAGCTTGGCCCTGTGGACCTGTACTGCTACAATGACCCGATGAGGCGCTGGGAGCGTATGGGCCGCTTTGAAGGCGGGATGCGCTACACGAACCTGTGGGGCGAATCCTGCGAAATCAGATCGGACTTCTCGGGGCTGGAGTTCGCGCAGAAGGAAAAAGATTGCAAAAAGTAAGGTAAAATATTCCTTAGTATGGAATTATTTGCTACCTTTGCAGATGTGAATCAGAAGTGCCCGCGTGGGGGTCATAATTACAGATTTAAAAGTTAATAAATAATGGATCAGTTACTGGCTCACGAGGAGGGGCACCGCCGGTTGCCCCGCGCGGAATTGAGTTTCCGGCCGCCGGTGCCCGCCTCCTTGAGCCTGGTCCGCAGTAGAGACGATATTAACCATAACAATAAAAAACCGAACGAATATGAAAGACGGAAAGACCGATAATGCTGCTGGGCAGTTGAGCCCGCGTGAGTTGACAGATCGCCAGGTTGCGACCCTCGATGAACTTCAGGTGAAGGGTGAGAACGGCGTGTCCGGAATGTACCGCCGCGCCCTTGCCGCGGTAAAGACGCGGTTGATCATGGATGATGAATATGAGCCTGCCGAGAACCTGTCGCTGGTACGTGTCATCACGATGCTTGAGCAAGACATCGCCATTCTCTCGGGTAGTGATGTTGATGATGAAGCAGAGTAAATACTTTTTCATATACTACATAGCTGAATCGAATAATTAAAAGTTGGGTGCAAGCCCGAGCGCGGGATGCGTTCGGGCTTGTCCTTTAGTGATGGTGAAAGGGTTGTTAAATTTGCCGTGTTATGATAGAAGACAGCAACATCTGGGTGATCCTGATCACGAATGTGGTGACGCTGCTGAGCGGCGGAGGCCTGGGGTGGGTGTTTACCATCAGGTCGCAGAAGCGCCAGCAGGATGCTGACGCGATGAAGAGTGCCCAGGAGGTGTACCGCGGTGTGATCGAGGACTTGAACCAGGAGCGAGGCCGTCTGAAGGGGACGATTGAGCGGATGGAGGCTGAGAACCAGGAGCGCAGCGCGAAGTTGGCTGCGATGGAGAAGCAGGTGACGGTGATCCGTCGTCAGCTGTCGGGGATGAAGCCGCTGCTGTGTGGCGTGAAGGACTGCGATAAAAGGAAACCGATTAACTTGAGGAGAGATGAGGACATTTTGTAAGATAATAGCTGCCATGCTTGCCCTGCTTGCTGTGGCGGGTTGCCGGAGCCACCGTGAGACGTTGAGTCATGAGGAGGCGCGTTGGCAACGCGCCGTACTGGACAGCACAGCTACCCGCGCCCGCTCGCTGGCGCGTCGTGACAGTGTGTCGCTGTCGTGGTTGGCTGGTGAGGTGTTGCTTGAGCTGGACAGTGTGGATTACCGGATTACCCGGGACAGCGTGGGCCGCCCTGAGCGTGTCGCCGGGAAACGGGTGGTGTCGCGCCGCTCGAGCAGTGCCGGTCAAAAGGCGGCCGCCACTATACAGGAGGAGACCCACGAGGAAGCGCGTTACCAACGCGCTATACTGGACAGCATAGCTGCCCTGAGCGTGCAGGATAAACGTGTTGAGACGGAGGCGGGTTGTCGGCCCGGCTGGCTGGAGCTGGCGTGCTGTGGCGTGCTGCTGGTGCTGGCCGTGGGCGGTGTGATCCACCTGCGAGAATTGACTGAGAGATGGAGCAAGCGCCGGTGAACATCTATGAGGTTGTGGAGCGGATGCGTGAGATCAGCCAGGGCGGCGGGACGTTTGCGCTGAAGTTCCGGAAGTGGGATCGGCAGCGCCACAAGGGCGGTGACGTGGTGGTGCTGAAGCTGGCGCGGCTGCGTCGCAAGGCGAGTGACGAGCGCATCGAGAACAGTTCCCACAAGGTCTTTATTACTGACACGGCGACGGGCCGTGCCATCGTGTGCTGGATGTGCCTGATTGTTGAGTTTAACGGGCGGAGGGTGAGTTTTTAATACCGTGGCGGTGCCACGGTCCACGTGACAAGAGATAAAAACTGATCAAGAGATGAAGATAAGGAGAACCGGAAACTGGGGAATTATCGACACCCAGAGTGATAAGGGGCTGATGACGTTCACCATCGGGGCCGTGGGCCGCGGGTGGTCGCCGTCGAGCATCATGCTGACGGGCCGCGGGGCGTATTTCCAGCGCAAACTGAGTGTGAACGGTGTTGACATCGTGCCCATGGGCGACAACAATGACTTGCCCGGTGATGTGATGCGGCTGCTGGACAAGTTCTATGCGGGCGAGGGCATCCTGGGCAAGATTGCGGGCCTGCAGTGGGGCGAGGGTCCGAGACTGTACCGCGAGTGCATCGATGAGGGCAGGAACATGTTCTACCGCCGCTGGGTGCTGGATGACGAGATAACACGTGCCATGGAGGCTTGGGACTACACGACGGTGCTGCACAAGTGCCTGGTTGACCTGACTCACATGCAGGGTTTCTTTGTGAAGTTCGTGCGTAACCGCGGTCCCCGCGTGGGCGAACCCGGGCGCATCGCGCGTCTGGAGCATATCCCCTACCAGAAAGCCAGGCTGGTGTATCCGCCGGAGGGTAAGGATGAGCCGCAGGAGGTGGTTGTGGGCGACTTCCCGACGCCGGACGCGAAGTACATGTACCGCTACCCGGTGTTTGACCCGCTGAATCCGTTCAAGCACGCTGTGTCGGTGAGGTATTATAACATCTACTCCTTCTGCAAGGACTTCATGTCGACGCCGCGTTACCTGGGCGCGTTTGAATGGCTGGAGATGGCGGGCGGTATCGCCGGGCTGCTGATCGCCTACAACGAGAACGCGAGCGCCATTTCCTATCACATCGAGAGCCCCCAGAGCTACTGGGACAAGGCGCGTGACCGCATCAAGGAGATCTGCCACCAGCGCGGTGAGGCGTACAGCGAGGCGATGATGGAGGAATACAAGGACGCGGCGATGGAGAAGTTCGCCACGAGCCTGACGGGCCGCGAGAACGCGGGCAAGTATTTCCACACGAGCAAGTACTGGAGCCCCGAGGCTGACGACTTTGAGGGGTGGAAGGTGACGCCGATCGACAAGAAGATCAAGGACTTTGTAGAGGCCCAGATCGCGATCAGCAACAAGGCTGACGCTGCGGCTACGAGCGGCTTCGGTCTGGACCCGGTGCTGTCGAACCTGATCATCCAGAACAAGCTGTCGAGCGGGAGCGAGAAGCTGTACTCGCTGAAGGTGTATAACGCGAGCGAGACGGCGATTCCTGACATGATCCTGTGCAAGCCGCTGCAGCAGTACATCCAGGCGAACTGGCCCGGCCGTGGTATTAAGATAGGCCTTTACCGAACGGCGGTGGAGGCCGAGAAGGATGTGAGTCCCGAGAACCGACTGAGAGAGAATGCCTGACCGTGGCAGAGCCACGGCTCACATAACACTGACAACAGAAACTGATAAAGGCTATGCAACTGTTTAACAAAGATAATCGTGGTCGCGAGGAGCTGGTGGCGGCCATCGGGGTGATCAGCAAGGACATCACCTTTGAGAAATGGGCTCCCGCGCTGCCCCTGGGGACGCGCAACCTGGCGGCTATCGTGGGGCGTGACGTGGTAAACGAGCTGGACTCGCTGTACCGGAAAAGCGAGCCGAGCGGTGAGGAGGTGCTGGCAATCAGTCTTGCCCAGCAGGCTGTGGCGATGTTCACGTGGCTGAAGATCCTGGCACCGCTGGATGCCCAGCACGGCAATGCGGGCCGTGGCAAGACGCTGGGTGAGAACCAGCACGGGATGACGGCGCTGCAGGAGTGGGAGGACAAGGAGAGCATCAGGGCGATGGCCTATGAGGCCACCGATGCGCTGATCGAGGTGCTTGACACTGCAGAGTGGTCGTGGTGGACCGGGAGTGTGAAGTGCCGCCAGCGTGCCGGCTTGCTGCTGCCGAGCAAGGAGATCTTTGACGAGTACTACATGATCGGGAGCCACAGGCTGTTCCTGACGCTGCTGCCGATGATCGCCGAGGTTCAGGCGGGCGATATCGCGCCCATCGTGACGGCAGCCCACATGACCCAGCTGCTGAGCGGTGACGGGCTGGATGCTGAGGTGCGGGCGAAGCTGCTGGAGCTGGCCCGCCGTCCGCTGGCTTTGCTGACGATGAAGAAGGCTGTGGAGCGGCTGCCGGTGGAGGTGCTGCCTGAGGGCATCGTGCAGGTGCAGCAGCAGGCGACGGTGAAGCAGAAGCTGCGTGCCGAGAAGAGCGCCCGCGAGGCTGTCGCGGCGTCGCTGGGGGCGGACGCCGAGCGCTACCTGCAACTGCTGCAGGACGCGGTGAGCGCGCTTGACAGCGATGAGGGCGAGGTGGACTATTACCTGAGCGGCCCGACGGTGCAGAGCAAGGGGATCACTTACTAACCGTGGCAGAGCCACGGTCCACGAGACAACAACTGAGATGGTGAGGGTTGAACATAACGGGAAGCGCTACGAGATCCCTGGTGTGCTGGACGAGCTAACGCCAGACCAGTACAAGGGTTACCTGTTCCTGGCGGTGATGCTGCGGCGGGGGGTGCTTGACGAGAGAGGGTTCAGGGCGAAGCTGCTGGCCGAGCTGATGGGTCTGGGCGTTGACATCACGGACTTCAAGCCGGATGTTGCCGAGGGGCTGATTGCCCAGCTGGGCGTGCTGGACGGTTTCCTGGATGATAAGGGGCCGATCACGGCGACGGGGAGGAACCTGCTGCCGGAGTTCGCGGGGTGGACCGCCAAGGTTGGTGACATGCTGAACGGGCTGGCGTTCGGGGAATTTGTCGAGGGACTGACGCTGATGGGACGCCTGGATGATGATGAGGAGTCGCAGCAGGCAGTGCTGAACGAGCTGGCGCGGCTGCTGTACTCGCCGCCGGAGGGCCAGCCCGGCGCTGAGGTTCCGGCGCTGGTGGCCGTTCACTCGGTGACCTTCTTTACCAGCGTGTTCAACATGATCAGGAAGGAGCCGATCGGCATCAGCGGGGAGCAGATCAATTTCTCGATCATCTTCAAGCCGGTGCCCGGGGTGCCAAGCAAGGCCGACGACCACACGGGGTGGCACGGCATCGCGATGGAGGTGGCGAGCAGCGCCGTGTTCGGCACGCTGAAGGATGTGAACTCGACACCGCTGTGGGACGTGCTGCTGTACCTGTACAGGGCTAAGTTTGACTTATTACACGAGAAGAGGAAATGAGAACGATCACTGAAATCATTGTGCATTGCTCGGCGACGCCTGAGGGGCGCCCGCACACGGTGGGCGACATCCGCGCGTGGCACAAGCAGCGTGGGTTCAAGGATATCGGTTACCACTATGTGGTGTACCTGGACGGCTCGATTCATGCGGGCCGCAGCGAGGCCGAGATCGGCGCTCACTGCACGGGCCATAACCGTAACAGCATCGGGGTGTGCTACGTGGGCGGGATGACGCGCGACATGAAGGCAGCGAAGGACACGCGGACGGAGGCCCAGAAGAAGGCGTTGCTGCAGTTGCTGAAGCAGCTGAAGAAGCGGTACCCGGGGGCGAAGATCTACGGCCACCGCAACTTTGCGGCGAAGGCGTGCCCGTCGTTTGATGCGAGGGAGGAATACAAATCACTATAAAAGCTGACAATCATGATTAATCTGAAAGACTACCGAGAATACTGGGAGAGGGTAGCGGAGCGCATACCCGTGATCACGTCGTGCATGGGCGTTACTGTTGACGATGACATGGGTCCGAGGCTGCAGGACATCCCCATGGAGACGGCAACGCTGTTCTGGATCGTGCCTAACGCGCAGACCAGGAAGGGGGCCGGTGTTGACGACTACCAGGAGGACAACACGTGTGTCATCTTTGTGATGACGAAGTATGACCGGCAGCGGCGTAGCGCTGTCGAGGCTCTGGAGCGTGTTCAGCCGGTGATGGAGGCCATCAAGGGCCTGCTGATGGAGGACATGGCTGGCGGTTGCCCGGTGCTGGCCGGCCTTGACGTGGGGACGCTGTCGACGATCCCGGAGACGGGGTTCTATAACGATTTTGCGGGGTGGAGCCTGGGGTTCACGTTGAGGAGCGAGTGAGATGGAGACGGAGGGGCTGAAGATCCAGTTTTTCAAGCAGGAGGTGGAGCGTGGCATACGCGACATCTTTGAGGCTCAGCGGATGATCGCCGCGAGCGGCACATACCAGCGCGGGGCGTCGAGGGAGATCCGCCAGCGCAAGGGTGGCGGCCTGGGCCAACGGTCGGGCAACCTGTTGCGTGCGTTGAGCAACCCGTCGTACACGGTCACGCCCAGCGGTGGCGGTGTGGTGGCCCAGACTAACGTGCCGCTGTACATGCGTTTCCTGGACATGAAGCGGAAAGGGAACTGGCAGATCTATAACCGCCAGATCTGGGGCATCCTGTACCATGACGTGCGGGGGAGGATCCGCTATGAGTTCCAAGACTTCATCGAGCAGCAGCGGAAGCAGCTGCAGGCGGCGTTGCGGAACGAGAAGGGCGAGAAGGTTTCACTGTTTTGACCGTGGCAGAGCCACGGCCCACGTAACAAGTTAAACATTAATTTAGGAGGATCGAGTTATGGCAAAGAAAACGTTGTGGCCATTGTTTTGGCTGATTGTGCTGGCCCTGATGGCCCAAGTGTTGACGAGCGTGTTTCATTTCCACACCTGGAGTGCCGTGCTGCTGGGTGCGCTGGTGCTGTGTATCGTGATTGTGGCGGTGCTGAGCGTGTGGACGGCGATTGAGCTGCGACGCGACAAGGGCAAGGATCCCTAAAGGATTGAGTTGTTAATTGATAAGTAATTTAGTTATTAGTTGAGTGGCGGTCGCGTCGCGAAGACGTGGTCGCCCTACTGGTTAGAACTTCCAGTCTTCACTTAGAGTTGGACATTAGGAGAGTAATGGGTGATGTCGATATCCGGCAGTTTGCTGTCCTTAGACCTTACCAGTTGGATAAACTCGTTACAATCCTGGATGGTCATTTTCCCTCGCTGGATGGCATAGTACAAGAAATCAAGCGTCGTCAAATAGGTTATCTGGTGCTCTTGGCAATAGTCCTTGATGTCACGTAGATTGCTGCTGCCAATCGCATTGTTGGTAAAACGGCAATAGGCCATACAAGCGCTCTCGCCCTTACCGAAAATGGCTGTCAGCGCCATATATTCATGCAGCATGTCTCCTTCAGGGTCAAATTCGATGGTCATGATGTTCTTCAGTAGGGATTCCTGCCTGTCCAGCTCTTGACGAATAGGGCCGAGCAGCTCATTGCGGACAGTTTGCAGGACAATGAAATCATACTCTGAGAAAATCTCGGGCAATAAATAAAGCCGTCCTCCTTTGCTGAAATGGATGATAACATCGGCGTCAACTACAATCTTAACCTTCTCCATCGTCAATGAGGTTATTCAGTTCCTGGTAATGGCCCTCTGATATCTTTTCGGCCTCAAGCAGGAGCCTTGCCTTGGCAATGAAGTCACCAACCACTTCCTTGCGCCCGTCGCCGTCGTCGTAGATCCTGGTGCTGTAGCCAAAGGACTGCGCGGTGCGGGCTACGCTGATGGCGAGCAGTTCCTGGAGTTGTGCTTCAGTGATGAGTTTGAGTCTTTTCAACCGGTAGCACATGGCCTGGTGTGAGACGCCATAGACCTGTTCAAGCCTCATAACGGTGGCAAGGGAGATCTGCCCGATCCTCAGCTCCACATCGGGGATGCCAGCAATCAGGCCATCGTAGGGCATGAGCAATGCCGATGCGAACATGTCGGCATCTGCTTCTTTGGCACTTTTTGTGCCATTGCCATCGAAGCACATGTGTGGCTCGGGGTTCTCGTCATAATAGAGGTGATAGAGTTCATGAGCGATGGTAAAGCGCTGCCGGCCGAGCGAGCGGCTGCTGTTGATGAGGACGTACTTGTTCTTCTTGTCGCGTGACATGGTGGACAGGCCGCAGGCATGAACTGACATGGGCTTAAAAACCGCGAGAATGCCCTTGTTAAGCAACACGCCATAGAGGCTTATCGGTTCCGTCCTGCTGAGCTGGGCTTCAGTCCTAAACTTGATGGCCAGCCGTTCGGCGGCATCTACAGTTAATCTCTTCATCGGTTCAAAATACGGTTAAGTTTCAGATCGTTCAACACGATTTCCTTAAACGAGGCGACCTGCCTGAGGTCGTCGCAGGTGAGTCCCTCGATGCGGAACGCACAAACGAGCATATTTTCCAGCACGTCAGCATCCTCAGAGTTGAGGTCGCTCAGCTCAAACCCGAACAATGCGCTTAATTTTTCGAGATGCTTTAATTGTGCCACGCGCTCTCCTGCCTCAATAGCCTGATACATAGATGGGGAAATTTCCAGATAACGGGCTACTGCACCTTGTGAAAAATGATTGGCAGTCCTTAATCTCCTCAGTTTTGTCCCAATTGATTCTGCCATAACTTGATAAATTATATAGTAACCTCTTTTTTTCTGTGGCAAAATTAGTAAAAAATAATAAAAACCGCAAAAAATCCCACAAAAATAGCACATTGTCATTAAGGGCAATCAGCAAAATCATTAAAAATATGTGATTAAATTCCCGAGTGTGGAATGTGGTTCATTAATAGAAATTTTTCAGCAATTAATATTTGCAATTATGGATTGGCAGTAGTATATTTGCATGGCGAAATATCTCCCCACGCGTCGCACAGAGTGAAAAAGGAAAGAACAATCTACTATTAACTTACAGGATTATGACCAATTTCGACAAGCGGAAACTCACCGAGATAGTCTTGTATATACTTAACAAGACGAATGGCCTTGATTACTATCGCGTATTCAAAGTCATCTACTTTGCGAACGTGAGTCATCTTGCAAAATACGGTATTCGCATAACAACTGACGAGTTCTGTGCTCTGCAGGACGGTCCTGTTCCATCTATCCTTTATAACAGCATCAAGGATAATGAAGCATTTTGCGACAAGGAATTGGCTGAAATGATTAATCAGTCGGTTGTTAAAGGTTCTGACGATGCCGATTACATGCTTTCGGCACGACGGGAAGCGAACACGGATTATCTCTCGAGATCTGAGATAGAAGAGTTAGATAAGTCCATTGAGGAGAATGCCTACTTGTCCTACAATCAGCTCAGGTCAAAGTCCCATGGCAATGAATGGGCCCGTGCATACCACAGCAGCATACCGGGCAGGAAAATCATGGATGTGCTGGGCATGGCCAGGGATGCAGACGCCACTGAAGATATGATTGAATACATCAAAGAGGGACTAGATCTGGAGGCTGCGTTGTCATGACCAAATTAGGTGATTTACTCGGAGAAAAGTCGGATCTTTTAGCAAGAACGGTCATCGAGATCGGTGATGTTCACCTGCTCCCTCTTACTCAGCAGGAGGGTGTCACGCCCAAGCGATGGCCAAGATTTCCGCAACAAGTATTTGGTGGTTTTAGGTTTTGATTCTGCGGGCAATGCCATTGGTGGCGTTGTGATTAATTCAGCTATCAACCACAATCTTCCGTCGTCGATAACAGACTACCTGATGCCCATATCGGTTAAGGATTGCCCGTTTCTGAATCACGATTCATTTGTGAACTGTTCCCGCCTGTTTGTCGTTAATAAGGAGAAGATCACGAGCACATCATTTCGTGGAAAGATTGAAGATGAAGGATTGATGGGAATGATTGTTGGGACGATTATAGAAAGTCCCCATGTGAACAAACAACAACTGAAAGAATACGGCATAGTGAAAGAGTAAAGTTGCAATACATGGACGGGGTGTTAAACGAAAAAGCCGGGGCCCGGGTGAGATGGGCTTCGGCTTTTTCGTAGCAACGGAACTGGGCTTTGACTGCCTCCGAAAAATTGGCGCAAAATGCGACACTTGATGTTTGTAAGCGATGCAAAGGTAAAGGCAAAACTTTACACAAAACAAATATTTGTCAAGTTTTAACATAACATTAACTAATAAGTGCCCGTAATATTAAAATATGTTATTATTTAGATATATGTAAATATATGAACTAACGTTTTGCGATAATAGGGAAAAAGTTGTATCTTTGCATCGTTAAAATATAACATGACAATGGACGTTAAGCAGATCATAAAGGACCGTGGTTTCACCCTGGAACAAGTAGCGGCATTGATGCCTAATTCAAGAACCGGACAGCCTGGCATCAGCCGCCAGAGCTTGTATCTTGCCATCACGGGAAATCCGACAGTAAACACATTGAAGGATATCGCTGGAATCATCGGTTGCGAGGTGGGCGACTTTTTCAGGGATGAGGGTGACGGTAGCGCGACGGTGGTGTGTCCTCATTGCGGGAAGCCGGTGACGGTGGAGCTGAAGTAAACGAAACGGGGTTTTGGGAGTCTAAAAGATAGAAAGGAGACGGAACGATGAAAACGAGCGTAAATAACACTACTAGCCGATTAATCCTGGCTCCCGTGGCTTTACTGGTCATGGTGGTGGTGTGGCTGCTTGCCGGATGGGAGCTGGGCCTTGGTGCCGCCTGGCTGGTCGTTTACCTATCTCCTGAACTGATGATGATTTTCTCGAAGCGTTGGCGGGTGCTGAAGTCTGAGGCCGTGCGTGAGGAGGAAGAATACCGGCGCGAAATGCTTGAGGAGATTGAGCGGAAGTACAGGAATGTACCGATGGATGATGACGAGCATGTTCCCATTCTTCCTGTTGATGATCCAAGAATATGGGATCGTGATTTTAAGAGTCTTTTTAATTAATATATGAAGCCGCCCGCTGTGGGTGGTTTTTTTAGTCCTTTCAGTATTGGGTTGCATCCAATACTTTTGCCATAAAAAAGTGATTTTATGGCAAAAAGTAAATTATCCCCTGATTATATCGAGTGGGTGCTGAGGCTGAATGCTGACCAGGCGGCTCGGGAGATGCACAAGCTGAACGAGGCGAACAAGGAGTTGTCGAGGCAGCAGAACGCGACGCGGCAGGCGATGGTGAAGCTTGAGGCTGAGGGGAAGAAGGGCTCGAAGGAGTGGCAGAACCTGAAGAAGTCTGTAAAGGAATATGGCGACCAGATCAAGACGAACAATGAGAAGCTGAAGGAGCTGGACAAGCGGCTGGATACAAATCAGAAATCTGCGAATGAACTGAAAAAGCAGCTGAATGAATTGCGCAAGGAGTTAAACAACACTTCTAAAGCTATTGACCCAAAACGCTATAAGGAATTAGAAAAGAAAATTGAAGACACGCAGAGTGCTTATCTTCGTGCTACTGGAGCTGTTAAGGGCTTTGGCAAAAGCCTGTTCTCGATGGCAAGTCTAAAACAGACAATCAATGGTTTCTTCATCGGAATTGGTTCTGCGTTGTCCCATGCGGTTATTGCGGGTTTTGGGAAGGCGGCTCATGTGATTGTGGAGTTTGAGAAGGCGAACAGCAAGCTGGCCGGTGTGCTGGGATCGACGAAGGCCGGTATTGCAGACCTGACGAATGAGGCGAGGCGGCTGGGGGCCACCACTAGCTATACGGCCAGTGAGGTAACAGACCTGCAGACGGAGCTGGCGAAGTTGGGCTTTGACAAGGACCAGATCAAGGCGATGGAGGAACCGGTGCTGCGTTTTGCCGTAGCGGTGGGTACCGACCTCGGTAGTGCTGCGACCGTTGCGGGCGGTGCGTTGCGCACCTTCGGCAAGGATGCCAGCGAGAGCGAAGACGTGCTGGCGACACTTGCCATCGCCACCAGCAAGAGTGCGTTGAGCTTTGAGCATTTCGCTACCATGTTGAGTACTGCAGCTCCTGTGGCACATGCCTTCGGGTTCACGCTGGAGGATACCACGGCGCTGATGGGAGCTTTGAAGAATGCCAACTTTGACGCCTCCAGTGCGGCAACTGCTACCCGAAATATCCTGTTGAACCTTGCTGACAGTAACGGCAAACTGGCGAAAGCCCTGGGCGGCCCTGTCAAGAACCTTAACGACCTGGTAGCCGGGCTTAAACGATTGGATGCTGCTGGCATTGACCTGGCCACAGCACTTGACCTCACCGATAAAAGATCAGTCGCCGCGTTTGAAACCTTTATCAATGGGGCCGACTCGATCCTGCAGTTGCGCGACTCCATAACCGGAGTTAACGGAGCCTTCAACGACATGTACAAGGAGATGGGCGACAACGCCGCCACCTCGATGAAGATTCTCTCTTCTACAGTGGAGGGTTTGTTTCTCAAATTCTACGAGGGCAAGGGCGCATTCAAGTCCTTCATTGAAATGATCACCCAGTTCGTACAAAGTATCAGCGATACGGTCGGGCGAGCTAATAGTCCAATTAACCTGCTTTTTACGGGGTTGTCTAACATATTCAAGGTAATTGGAACAGTAATCAAGGTGCTTTCTGTTTGTTCACGTGCCGTCTATGCCGGAGTGGCTGCATGGATTGCCCTCAAAACAGCTATTTGGCTCGGCCATAAGGCCATGACTGTCGCCGCCGTAGCTCAAAAGGTTTACACCGCTGCTATCACTGCGGGCCGTGCAGCAATGACCGCACTTACTGGTGCGACTAATGCTGCAACTGTTTCCACTAAAGCTCTAGATGCTGCAGCTACTTCGACGCCCTGGGGAGCCCTAGCAAAGGCCATCACTCTTGTTGTTGTTGGACTCATTGCTTACTTCACTGCTGCAGATGACGCCGCTGACAGCACCAATAAACTCAAAACCGCCCAAGATGAAATCACCGACGCACAAAACAAGGCCAATGAAAGCATCGCAGAACAGGTGCTTCGAGTAAACAAACTGAATGGCATATTGCATGACAACAACATCGAACTAAGCGAACGACAGAAAGCATTACTCGCCCTTAAAAAGATGGTACCTGATTATCATGCCAAGCTCACCAAAGAAGGACGTTTAATCGATGACAATACGGCTGCATTGAAAGCATATATCGCTAACCTAAGAGCTGCCGCTATGGCACAAGCTTATTTTGACAAGATGGCCGCTATCCAGCAAGAGGTACTCGATGCCCGCCTTGAGGAGAGCCGAAAACGCAACAATATCGCCCATGTGCAATACCAGCTCGACAGCAACCCGGACTTCGAGAGTCGCACAGGGACCATGGCTGTTGGCAGCTCAATCACGGGATTTACCCAATCGGTAGGCGATGCAGAGCTCAACGAAAAACGCATCCAAAAAACTCAAGAACTTACCAAACAGCAAAATGCGCTGGCTGCTGCGACAAAAAAGCGCGAAAACGCTGAATCTCGCCTTGCCGCTGTCGAAAAACAGATGATGAACGACCCTCTTGTCAAAGCCGCATACATGGGCATCGTGAACAGTAGTGGTAGTGGCTCGGGAAGAGGTGGAGGCATCAGTAATATTGACAAGACAAATGCTGGGCTTTCCACCACTGTTGACCGGTTGAAGGAGATTAACTCTGAGTTGAAGCAGTTGAGGAAGGCCGACCCGCAGACTGATGAGGAGTTTGAGCAGGTCCAGGCTAAGATCAAGGCCTTGACTGAGGAGAAGAACAAACTGATGGGCAAGGGCGGGAAAACCGGAAAACACGGAAAAAACGGGACGCCTGGCACTTATAAGGAGGACAGCTTGGATGAAGTGACGGCTCCGCTCGACCTGGAGCACCAGCGCAATATGCTCAACCTGAACAAGCGGAAAGCCGAGCTCACCGAAGCTGAACTCATCATCAAGAAGAGTGAAGAAATCATCCGCTATGAGAACGAGGTGAAGAATGCGCTTCAGGATCTTGCCGACAAAACAGATGCGACCCATACCAAAACGCTTGACAAGATCAAGAAACAACAAGAGCAGTCGGAGGCTAATATCCTGGCAGCTCAGGAAGCGATCAACAATGCCCGGGTGTCACAGGATGAGGAATACTATGGCAAGCGCATGGAAGCGTTGAAGGCCTTTAACAACGGCATCCAGGACTTCATGCAGCAGTCCCTCAACAAGGGCATCATCCAAGAGGAACAGGCGGGAATCTACCGGCTCAACTCCACCCGATTGCTGCACCAGGAAGAGTTGAAGGAATTACAGCAGCACCTGGCCGAAATCGGCCAAAAGGACTACTATACCGCCGAGCAGCGCAAGAAGGTCCAGGAAGACCTGAGCAAGCAGATTGTTGCCAAGAACCGCGAACTGCTGGCCGATATTTCCTCTATTCAGCAGAAGGTTGCCGAGATGACGTCGGATCCGGTGGGGTTGGAGGGGTTGGAGCGGAACCTGGAGCGTGAGAAGGCGGCTGTGGCGGCGGCCTATGACGCGATGATCAGTGTTGCCAAGGCGAACGGGCTGGAGACGGTGGAGCTGGAGCGGGCGAAGCTGCAGAAGTTGCGAGACCTGGAGTTTGAGTACCAGGAGGAGTTGTGGGGCCTGCGAGAGCGCGTGGGGGTGACGTGGCAGGATGAGTACCGTCACGAGCTGGCCCAGCTCAAGAAGCTGCTGGATGATGAACTTATCAGTCAATCACAATTTGAGAAAAAGCTTTTTGATTTGCGAGTATTGAATGCCAAGAAATGGTTTGATTACTATCATGGTTTATCTGGTTCAATGTTCAGTGCCATTCAGCAGGCGGAGATTGATCAGAGCGATGCTAAATATGATGTTCTTATTCGTCAGGCTGAGAATGCTGGTGAAGATACTGCTGCACTTGAGGAGGAGAAGGAGAACAAGAAGCTTGAGATTCAGAAAAAATATGCTGACGTTGATTTTGCTGTCAAAGCCAGTCAGATTGTCGCTGACACTGCTGTGGCCATCATGAAAACCTGGGCTCAACTTGGTTGGCCTGCGGGTGCAATTGGAGCAGCTTTTATTGCTGCTACTGGCGCCGCTCAATTGATTAGTGCGAAGGCCGAGCGTGACAAGGTGAAGCGGCTGCAGCCGAAGTCGAGCGGTGCGGGCACGGAGACGGGCAGTGCCGAGCGGGTGCTGAGCGGCTACAGCGAGGGTGGCTACACGGGCGACGGCCGGCGGCTGGAGGTGGCTGGGGTGGTTCACCGTGGGGAGTATGTGGTGCCGCAGCCGATCATGGGTGACCCGCGTGTGGTGGATGCTGTGGGGATGATCGAGGCGATCAGGCGGCAGCGGCGGGGGTTACCGTGGCAGAGCCACGGCCCACGCGACACGGGTGCGGGCGGCTATGCCGAGGGTGGCTACACGGGTGGCGGCGCCGTGGCGGGCGAGCTGGCTGGCGTGGCGGCGGAGTTGCGGGCTGCGACTGAGGCGGTGAGGAACTTGAGGGCTTATATTGTGTACCAGGATATCGAGAAGGCGGGCGAGGTGCTGGCACAGGCGCGTGCTCCGTTCACTCGTAAAAAGTAGATATCATGCTGAAGATTGAGACGAGCAAGGGTGTGCTGGACCTGGGCGGCGAGTTGTCGCTGCAGGTGGAGGAGAAGTCGCCGGTGATGAATGAGCGCGGGAGCCAGTCGCTGCCGGCGACGGTGCCGTCGACGGCGAGGAACATGCTGATCATGGGTTTTCCCCACCGTCTGGACGGTGTGGAGGTGCCATTGGCTGGTGACAAGTCGTGCACGGTGAGTGACGGGGTGTATCACCGGCGCGGAGTAATGAACCTGGTGAGCGCGAGCCGGCGTGAGGGCATCACGTTCAACGTGGGGTTTGACAACTCGGAGGCCTACGAGGCGTGGAAGAAGCGGAAACTCAATGAGCTGTCGCTGCCGGTGAGGGGCGATGGCGATGTCGAGGACCTGGCGGGGTTGCTACAGGGCGCCTATGACAACGGCGGAGGGGATGACCTGGCGGTGTTCCCCATCGCTGTGGCGCGCGAGGAGATCTCGTCGGACAATGTGAACACGGTGTACTGGGGGCTGCTGAACCGTGTGGACAGCAATGGCAAGCTGGTGTGGCGCGCGCGCACGCAGGAGCAACCGGTGGACGGAACGGTGATGAACGTGTCGCTGCCGAGCGGCTACGGCGTGACGGCCTTCCTGTACGTGTGGCGTGTGCTGGAGCTGGCGTTTGCCGACCTGGGTTACGAGATCGAGTCGAACCCCTTCAAGGGGGCTGATGCAGGCGACCTGGCGCAGCTGGTGGTGCTGAACAATGTGGCCGACGCCATCTGCACGGGCTACCTGAACTACAGCGACCTTATGCCGGACTGCGAGGTGCAGGCGTTCCTGCAGGCGCTAAAGGTGCGCTTTGGGCTGGTGTATCTGTTGAACCAGGACACCCATCGTGTGCGGCTTGAACTGGTGCGTGACATCATCGTTAAAGAGCCTGACCTGGACATAACCCAATGGCAGGCCGAAAGGCCCATGGTCGCCTATGAGACACGCAAGCAGTTGAAACTTACTGCCAAGACCAGCCTATTTAATGCTGCGCCATCTACCGAACGTCTGGAAGACTATACCAAAGGATTGTCGTTTGACTATCTGTATACAGTTGAGGCCTGGACTTCAGAACCACCTATCGGTTCTGACCTGATCAGGGAGCAGGAGACGGGCAAACTCTACAAGTGGGACAGTTCCAACAATGCTTACACCGATAATGTGAGCGGATTCTTTGACTGGGATCCTCAGACCGAGGGAGTCGAAGTCGAGGAACTGAGCAGTGAGGACGAATGTGTGCCGATGCTCAAAGTCGAAAACGTTTATCTTCCCGGCTATATTACAGGTGCTGTCCACCATCATTCCTACATTAGAGGGCACAAGACCGAAAAAGAAACGGGTGAGACACCTATGGCTTTTGTGATATCCTACGGCAAGAGGGGCCGTATCACTCCACCGCTTAACGCCACGGGTGAGAGGCTATCATTGTTGTTCCAATGGGAAGACGGCTTGTACGAACGGTTCTGGAGCGGATATGATGACCTGCTCCGTCGAGCCTTCAACAAGGTGGAGGCAACAATGAGTTTGAGTGCCGTAAACTTGCTGGGATTGGATTTATTACAGCCAGTTAAGTATCAGGGGCAGGCATTACTGATCGACGGCTTTGACTACATGCTCCCCATTCGGCAGAACATCAAGGTGACAATGATTTTAAGGACACTCAAGAAAAGAGGGGATATCGCCGCAGGGCAGATTGCTCCATCCGTCGGTCCTACCATTGAATCCTGGAGATGGGTATTCATGCGGTCAGACCTTGACGAGCAGGTTGAGAACAAACGTCAGGAATTGATTCGTACTTATGGCTCGGGAACACTTGTTGAAGTTCTGAACGGTGACGCCCATGAAGATGACCCCTACTTCGATATTCCTCCTACTGGTCCAGGATCTGTCACTCGTGACTATATAGCTCAGGCCCACTTTGTGGTGCGTCAAACTGTGGAACAAGGTTGGGCACAAGATGTTGACGTTTGGGAAAACATTCAATACCAAGTTACCTATAGAGCCCTGCATGTGATAGTATAAAAAACCGTCCTTTGCGCACAGTAAATCTATTACAAACTTTGCACTATGAATAACAATGTCACCATAGCGCCACAAGTGAGTGATGCAACCAGCCTCTACGAAGTTTGGAGACAATCGCATGTAGGTCGATATAGTGACTTCATCAGTTTCATCACTACGCCTTGTGGTGAGCGCTCCCGCTTCATGATGACCGTCAAGGTTACAGGAAAGCGCCACGGCAGTCTGTTGTTTAACCAGGTTAGCACGGAATAATGTCCATTACACTGACACCCATAACCGCTGGCCATGCCTTTACCCGCAATCCTCTCCTGCTTTCAATGCCGGGGACGGGGCAATGCGTGTTTTCAGTTTATGGCCAAGGATATACCAGTACACGTCCAGCATATAAGGGAGAGGTCATTACACCGGTGGTCGTCAACCTAGCAGAATTCATTGAAGCGATCATCCCACCCATTGATGATCCGGGAGAGCATGACAGCATGATTTGTTATGGTCTGCAGGATGGGAGCATTACGATAGCAGTTGATGATGGCTCACAGGATCCTCCGTCATGGACCATCTGTGCCCACCAGGGAGGCGTCTCAAAGCAGAACTACCGCAAACTAAGCCAGGCGGGTACCGACATCTTTGCAGCAAGGTTCCTCAACCCCAGGTGCAATTTCTTCCTTACCACTCGCACCCATGATTGGAGGCTCAACATCAAGGAGACTGAACTTTATCCTCTCGTCTTCTTTTATCCACTTCAGGGTACGCTCTCTCTGAAGGATATCATCAGCGGTAATACAGTCAGTTTGCCGGCTGTTTCTAATCAGGTGGATTACCATGGCAAGATCTGCTGCATCAACATCAAAGCCATCAGGCAATATTTTCTTGATGAATATGATTGCATTGCCAATGCCTTTGACGTATTTGTTGACGACGGCCCCGCAGCCAGGATCGTTATCCAAAAAGCCCGACCTCAACGAGAACGGTACCGCCTCAAGTTCCGTAATAGCTTTGGGGCCTTCGAGATTATCGAACTCACTGGCAACGCGCAAATCAACCCGACTGTTGAAGAGGATGATGAAAACTCCTATCAGCAGTATCAAACGGATATCGACGACTTTGAGACAGCACGCCAACGTCAAGCTTTGCGGCAGAGCATCAAAATCACCACTGGCTACAAAACCAACAGCGAGTTATGCTTCATCCTCGATGCTATCGCCAGCGATGAGACCTATCTGCTCGACATGGCCAATGATCCTGTCAAGGTTACCGTCAAAGCCGATGAAATGTATTATGATCATCAGCCAGGCAGCCCACAGGTCTTCAATATTGAACTTACGCCCGTTGATGCCGAAACATGCATCACCGGTGACATCGACTCAGAGGTCATGCCCGTCCGTGGAGGCCTCTTCTCGCCCGAATTCACTGAGATATTTGACTAAACAAGATAATCTATGAGTAATCAGACACAACAACAGATTGACGCCCTCATTCAATTCATTAATGAAACTGAGGACCCTGAATCCATCACTAATACTATTGTTGCATCAGTGTTGGCCTATCTTTCAAATAATTGCGTCAACCTGGCAGGGCTTGTCAATGCGCTAACCACAGATCTCACGAATGAGATAGCAGCACGCCAGCATGCGATCAGTAACATCAACTCTTTGTTGCAAGGAGATGCAAGTGATGCAATTGATTCACTGCAAGAAGTGTTGCTTTTCTTGGCTGGGGTAACAGATGACAAAACGTTGTCTGGCTTGTTGTTGGCTTTGCGTAGCGATATAGAAAGTAACAGTTCTGGGCTGACCTCCTTGCGGGTATGGTCGCAATCGCTGATAGTTGACGACTTGGAGACTGGCGGTGTAGATAAGGCCTTGAGTGCGCAACAGGGTAAGATGCTTAACGATAGAATGAGTCATGTGTTGGATGGAATTGAACTCCCTCAGGTCGTCTCTGCTGGAAAGCTATACTACAACCCTGGCAACAATAGGCTGCGATATTATTACCGCCTCAGCCAAGGCGTCCAGACTGTGTATCGCGAGTTTGAACCTGTAGTGAAAGGTTTGTATTTTGACAAAGGAACAGAAAAGTTTTATGAATTCACCGGCCGCGAGATGGTAGAGGTGATTGGCGAGATGGGCGACGGCGGTTCGACGGTGAGCATCGAGGGCGATACCCT
>ERZ842401.747-NODE-747-length-47809-cov-6.266491_pt1 | contig 47809 bp, 31 predicted proteins | sample MGYA00521270_ERZ842401 | MGnify/ENA primary metagenome ERZ842401 (study PRJEB31892, sample SAMEA3878208) | bioreactor metagenome | biome: Moose rumen | place: Sweden | collected 2011-10 | study: EMG produced TPA metagenomics assembly of the PRJEB12797 data set... | reverse complement strand
AATTTATTGATAACTATGACAAAAAAACTTTTAACCCTATTGCTCGCTGTAGCAGCCAGCGTAGGAACCATGTTCGCTTCTGATACTCAAGTCAATGGCATTTGGTATGATTTTGATTCCAGCAGTAGAACAGCCACAGTCACATATCAAGGCGCATCATATTCAGCCTACAACAATGAGTATACCGGCTCTGTAGTTATCCCTGCATCTGTTTCCTACGGTGGAAGAACCTATAGTGTTACCAGCATTGGAAATAATGCTTTCTATAATTGCACCGGTTTGACCTCTGTAACAATAGGCAATAGCGTCACAAGCATCGGAGAATGGGCTTTCTATAATTGCACCGGTTTGACCTCTGTGACAATAGGCAATAGCGTCACAAGCATCGGAGGACATGCTTTCTATAGATGCAACGGTTTGACCTCTGTGACGATTCCCAATAGCGTCACAAGCATCGGAGAACATGCTTTCTGTTATTGCAGCGGTTTGACCTCCGTGACGATTCCCAATAGCGTCACCAGCATTGGAAGTTCTGCTTTCTATTATTGCAAGGGTTTGACCTCTGTGACTATTGGCAACAGCGTCAAAAGCATTGGAAATTATGCTTTTCAAGGTTGCACCGGTTTGACCTCTGTGACGATTCCAAATAGTGTCACCAGTATTGAAAGTAATGCTTTCTCTGGTTGCACCAGTTTGACCTCTGTAACTATCCCCAACAGCGTCACAAGCATTGGAGGTAGTGCTTTCGCTGGTTGCAGCGTTTTGACCTCTGTGACATTAAACTCCAATGCTATTGTAAGCAAAAATTATTCCAAGGATTCCAATCTAAAGACTATATTTGGAGGGCAAGTTACAGAATATATTATAGGAGATGATGTCACAAGCATTGGAAGTAGTGCTTTCCAAGGTTGCAGCGGTTTGACCTCTGTGACAATTGGTAATAGCGTCACAAGCATTGGAAGTTTAGCTTTCTCTAGTTGCGACGGTTTGACCTCTGTGGTATGGAATGCAAAGAATTGCAGTAATTCTGGTAATTTCGGTAGTCAGGTGACCTCATTTACATTTGGGGATGAAGTGGAAGTTATTCCAGGGGGACTTTGTAATGCAATGACAAAATTGACATCTGTAACGATTCCCAATAGCGTCACCAGCATTGGAAAAATGGCTTTCTGTAGTTGCTTCAGTTTGACCTCTGTGACGATTGGCAATAGCGTCACAAGCATTGGACAGGATGCTTTCCAAGGCTGCAGCGATTTAACTAAGGTTAATATTACAGATATTAATGCATGGTATAATATTAGTTTTTGGGATTCAGATAGTAATCCGTTATACTATGCAAAGCATCTATATGTCAATGACATAGAAGTGACCAATCTGGCTATTCCCAATAGTGTCACAAGTATTGGGAATTACGCTTTCTATAATTGTGCCAGTTTAACTTCTGTTACAATCCCCAATAGCGTTACAAGCATTGGAAATAATGCTTTCTATAATTGCAGCGGTTTGACCTCTGTGACAATTCCTAATAGTGTCACAAACATTGGCGATGGTGCTTTCTCTAATTGTGGCGGTTTGACCTCTGTGACAATTCCCAATAGCGTTACAAGCATTGGAAGTGATGCTTTCTATTATTGCAGCAGTTTGACCTCTGTAACAATTCCCAATAGCGTTACAAGCATTGGAAATAATGCTTTCTATAATTGCAGCAGTTTGACCGCCGTGACAATTCCCAATAGCGTCACAAGCATTGGAGGAGGTGCTTTCGCTTTATGCAGTGTTTCTACCATTAATTATATAGGCAGCATGGATGAATGGTGTAATAAAGCATGGTCTCCGAGTTCTATATCTAGTGATTATCATCTTCAATTAAATGGAGTCCTTCAGCAATCCGCCGTTATTCCCAACAGCGTCACGAGCATTGGATCTGGTGCTTTCAATGGTTGCAGCAGTTTGACCTCTGTGACCATCCCCAATGGTGTCACCAGCATTGGATATTCTGCTTTCAGTGGTTGCACTGGTTTGACCTCTGTGACGATTCCCAATAGTGTCACAAGCATTGGAGAGAGGGCTTTTTATAATTGCAGCAGTCTAATTTCTGTGACATGGAACGCTAAAAATTGTACTGATTTTACGAGCACCTCAACTCCTTTTTCTGGTATCAGCTCGAAAATTAAAACTTTCGTCTTTGGGGATAGTGTAGAGCACATTCCGGCATATCTTTGTGCAGGTATGACTAATCTCAGGGATTTGACTATCGGTAGCAGTATTACGGCTATTAGTACAGATGATTTTTCCGGTTGCAATAATATCAAGAATGTAACTCTCAATTCCAACGCTGTTGCAAGTAAAAACTATGGATCTTCAACGAATTTGTCTGCTATTTTCGGCACGCAAGTTAGAGAATATATTATAGGTGAAGGAGTTTCCTCTATTGGTAATTATGCATTTTATAATGCGGGTTCTTTGCAGTCCATTACATTACCAAATAGTCTTTCAAGTATAGGAAATAGCGCATTCCGGAATTGTACAAATCTTAAAACCGTCAATATCAATTCCAATGCGATAGTAAGCAAGGCATATACCGCTACCAATAATTTTGCTAAAATATTTGGTTCGCAGGTGCTGACATACAATTTAGGAGACGCTATCACGGCTATTGGCGATTATGCTTATTACAATTGCAGTACTGCTTCCTTGTTTAATATTCCAAATAGTGTGACGACGATAGGAAACAACTCCTTTGCAGGTTGCTCCGGTTTGACCTCTGCTGCAATTCCAGAAAGTGTTGTGAACATTGGAAATAATGCCTTTAGAGAATGTACCGGCGTAGATACACTTACTCTTCCGAATGTGACTACTATCGGAAATGGCGCATTTGCAGATTGTGGCAACTTGACCTCATTGCAGTTAGGTAATAATTTAACCACTATAGGCGACTCAACGTTCAGCAGTTGTTACAATATTGCCGCCATTGAGTTTCCGAATAGCTTGCAGACGATAGGCAATGCTGCTTTCTTCCAATGCAACCATTTGTCTTCAGTCACCCTCGGCAGCGGAATAAACCAAATGGGACATTCTGTTTTCAAAGCATGTACAGGTTTGCATTCAGCAGTTATTCCGGAAAACTTTACAAGCATTGAAAGCAATACTTTCCATGGTTGTACGGCTTTATCATCCGTCAACTTGCCAAATACAATCACATCTATTAAGGATAGCGCCTTTTTCAATTGTAGCAGTCTGCAATTGGAATCTCTGCCTTCAGCCGTCTCCACTCTTGGTAAGGGTGCTTTCTCCGGTTGTGGTAGTTTAGCTTCTATAGCGATGCCGGCTTCGTTGACCTCCGTCGGAGAGAATGCATTTAATGATTGTAGTGGTATTGCCGAAGTCAAAATCGAGGACGTGGACTCATGGTGTAAGGTTGATTTCGCCAACTCGAAGTCTAATCCTGTATTCTATTCACGCAATCTATACATCGGGGACTCGCTGATAGCGGAATTGACGATTCCAAACAAGATTACGGAACTCAAACCATGGGCGTTTGTTAACTGCAATAGTATTAACTCGGTGTTTATTCCTAATACCGTTCGTCTGTTCTCGCCAAACGCATTCTATGACTGCGAGAATATTACTTCTGTAGAATGGCATGCAAAGAACATTGCAAATTATGCATCTTCCGCCGCTTCTCCTTTCTACGCAAGTCGCAGCAAAATAACTTCTTTTGTCTTTGGTGAAGAAACAGAACATATCCCGTCTCATCTTTGTAGTGGAATGAATAAGATCAACTTGCTTTCATTCCCGTCCTATTTGAAATCCATCGGAGATTATTCATTCAAAGGCTTAACAAAGATTCGTAAAATCAATATTCCTAACGAAGTTACTTCTATTGGCGCACATGCGTTCGATAGCTGTATTCTTGTAACCTCTATTTATTTGGGATATCAGGTCGAAGAAATCGGCGATTATGCCTTCAAAGGTTGTATCCGCGTGAACGACATAACCAGTATGAACACCACAACTCCGGTTGTTTACGAAAACACGCTCTCGTCCATCAGCGATTATGCCTATCTATATGTGCCTGCAGGCAGCAAACGAACCTATCAGCTCGACCCGTATTGGGGACGATTTGATATTCGTGAGATTGCTTCGGAAGATGCAACACTATCAAAAGATGCGGTAACAGTAGAGGCAAATGAGGATAATGCTATTTTTACATGGCCGACAGACTCAGCTGCAGCCTCTTATTCGCTCCAGATAACCAAAGATGGTGTTGTCTTCTGTACGCTTGTTTTCAATAGCAACGGTCAGCTGACAGGTATTGCTTTTGCACCTTCTCGTAATGGCTCGGCACATGCCCCTGCTGCCACAATGTCTGTTGCTGGTATGTCCTTTACGGTTACAGGTCTGAATGTAGCAAGCAAATACGCTTATCGCCTCGCGGTTGCTGATGATGCAAGTGAAGAACTCATCGCTTATCGTGGAGAATTTGCCACTACTGGTTATACCGGCGAAGTCAATCCTGGCGGAAATCCTGAAGGTATTGAAGATGTCTTTATTGATGAACACAAAGCATCCAAAATCCTCTATAACGGCCAAATCTACATCCTCCGCGGAGACAAGACTTACACGCTGCAAGGTGCAGAGGTCAAGTAAAGTGACAAAGTGACTAAGTACAAAGTACCAAGTCAATGAACAAACAGAGCAGGCGGGCGATGCCCGTCTGCTTTTGTTGTATAGAAATCTTAATCATCGGCAATAAAGATAAGACACTTGCATATATCGGCAAAAAATGAAGAAAATTCGCATTTTCTTGCCAAAACACTTGCCGGTATCGGCAAAAAATAGTATCTTTGCAGCGGATTTTGAATTAAACTTGCCGATTATGGAATATATATCCGTCATACAGTTTGCCGAAAAGTACGGCATTAGCGAACGTACTGCACGTAATTATTGTGCGGCAGGGAAGATTGATGGCGCCTTTCTGACCGGAAAGACATGGAACATCCCAGCGGATGCGGACCTGCCTAAGAAAGGCAAGAAGAAACTCTCTCCGCTACTCACCCGTTTGCGCGAGGAGAAAGACTCCAAACTAAAGGGCGGTATCTATCATCGTACACAGATAGATTTGACCTACAACTCCAACTATATCGAAGGCAGCAGACTGACCAAAGAGCAGACACGCTATATCTTCGAGACCAACACACTTGGTGTCACGACCGAAGACACGTCCGTCGATGATATCATGGAAACGGTGAACCACTTCCGTTGTATCGACTATATCATTGACCACGCGATGGATAAAATCACCGAGGCACATATCAAAACTTTGCACGCCATCCTGAAAACAAACACCTCCGACAGCCGCAAACAGTGGTTTGCTGTGGGCGATTACAAGCGCCTTCCCAACGAGGTAGGCGGACAAGAGACGGTTGCACCCAAAGATGTTCACCGACACATGAAAGCCTTGCTTGACGACTATAATGCGCTCAAGCAAGTGACGCTCGATGATATATTGAATTTCCACGTGAGTTTTGAGCGTATCCATCCTTTCCAGGACGGCAACGGCCGTGTGGGGCGCTTATTGCTCTTCTGGCAGTGTCTGCAAAGCGGCCAAGTGCCGTTTATCATCACAGAAGACTTGCGGTTGTTCTACTATCGCGGCATCCAAAACTGGGGGCAGACCAACGGCTATCTCCGCGATACATGCCTCACCGCACAAGACCACTACAAGGTGCTGTTAGACTACTTCAAAGTGCTTTAGTGCTTAAGTGTTTTAGTGCTTAAGCGCTTCCGTGCTTTATGGCCGGAGGCCTTGAAGGACAAGGCGTGTGACTTCCGCTTTCCGGTGGGCGATAAATTGCTTCACATGTTCGTCCGTCTGCGCGAGCAGGTCCTGATACATCGGCAAAGAGATGAACGTGAAGACCGTAAGCGAAGCGATAGACATCATAATATCGAAGGAATCCACTTTGGCAAGTCTGCCCGCCTGCTGTTCCGCTTTGACCCGCGCGTCAAACTGCATATAGATCATTGCATAGGAAGGCTTTTGGACGAAGTTCTTTCTCAGATATTTTCTGCGTTCGGGGTTAGAGACCAGTTCCTCCAAGACGAAGAAAGGAAGCCTCTGGTTTTGCTGCAACGCATCGAAATACAGGGATATAGCGGACCGCAGAAAATCTTCGAAGGACGCCTCGCTTGCCAGCGACCGCCCCACCACATTGAGCGCGGCTTCCACCTGCTCCAGGAAGATCTGGCGGAAGAGATTTTCTTTAGTGCGGTAATAATAATGCACGAGAGCCTGGGTACAGCCAACCTCTTTGGCTATTTGGGTAGTGGAAGTAGCGGCGTATCCCTGCCGGAAAAATAACTGCTGTGCCACCTCCCGGATACGCAGTTCCATCGGTTCGTTTTCGTATTTATTCATAATCGTGATTTTAGTTGTTCAACAGGAAATGGAGCCGGTTGGTGATATTGGCATCCGACGTGCCGGCATCAAAATCAAGGAACAGGAGCGCCAGATGCGGATACAGATCTTTGTACCGTTTCTCAATCCCTTTGCTGATAATATGATTGGCGATACATCCAAAAGGCTGCAGCGAGACCACTTTGTTGACTCCGTTTTCCGCCAGGTCGCATATCTCTCCGGGCAAGAACCATCCTTCTCCGAAATCGGCAGCGGAATTGATGACCTTACGGCTTTTTGCCCAGATATCCATAATGTCGGTAAAAGGCCGATAGAAAGGATAGGGTCGGCAGAGACGGTCGTACACCTGTGCGTAATGGCGCAGGAAGCGGTTGACCAGACGCGCCTGCCAGGGTTTTAATCCGTCCTCGCGGATATGCTGCGAACGGTTGATAAACGCATTGGGAACCGAGGTGGAGAAGAAGCCGGTGAGTGCCGGAGGAATGACCTCCACTCCATGATCAATCAGCCATTTGACGACGCCATGATTGGAGAAGGAGTTATACTTGACATATATCTCCCCCACGACCCCGACGACAGATACCTGTCTGTCCTTGTCCGTGATCCCGCTGAAAGCCTCCACCGCATCCGCCATCAACCGCCTCATTCCTTTGTAGTCGCGGCGCAACAAGAGGGGTTGGGCTGCACTCAGATAATAGTCATAGAGGGTTCTCGCTTTTCCAGGAATGCGTTCTCTGGGCGCAGCGGGATAATAGAGTTTGGCGAGCGCGTCGGCGAAAAAGAGTGCTTCGAGCGTAGGCCGGATGAGGCGGAGCCAGTCGATCTCAAATCCGGGCTGGCTGTTCTGTAGGCTTGGTCCGATAGCCACCGCAATGACCGGCACCTGAGTCATCCCTGCCGCGACAAGGGCGTTCTTAATCAGCGAGTAATAATTGGAAGCCCTGCATTGCCCTCCCGTCTGTGTGATCGCCACGGCCGTCTTGGAGAGATCGTATCTGCCGGATTGCAGCGCGCGCATGATACTCCCCACCACGATAGTAGCCGGATAGCAGATATCATTATTAGCGACATGCAAGCCTTCCTCCGCGTCCTCCCGGGTAGCCATAGGAAGGGACTCGATGCGATAGCCCGCCAGAGCAAAGATCGTAGGCAGAAACTCATTATATCCCTCGGCAAAATAAGGGGCGAGGATTACGCGTTCTCTATCCCGTGATTCAAAGGGCGGGGTTGTGAGAGGAAGAGAAGAGGTGGAGGGAGGGGTTACGGGTGACGGGTTACCGGTTACGGGGGAGAGGGAGTTCACGCTCTCTATCAATGAGCGGATGCGGAGACGAAGCGAACCGATATTATTGACATCATCGATCTTCAGGACCGTGAGGTTTTTGTTATACCTGCCGAGTAGCGTACGCACTTCGTCCAGGATAAACGCATCCGGTCCGCAGCCGAAACTGGTCAGTTCCACCATATGGAGCCCGTCATAGGCGTTTTGTCCCACCCATTGCGCCGCCTTGAAAATCCGGTTGGGGTACGCCCATTGCGCCATTGCGTTCAGATAGGTATATACCTCTTTCCCATCGGTTGCCGCGATATTCTCCGTAATGACATCCACGCCCATATCCGCAATAGCGTCCGCTATATGATGCTGGATGAGAGGGTCAATATGATAGGGTCTTGCCGCCAGCAGGATAACCATCCGTCCGGCAGCTTGCGCTGCGGCGAAGACCTGTTTGTTGCGTCTCTCCAGCGTGTCCAGATATTTTTGCTGCGCCTCCAGAGCCTGGCTGACAGCCGTCGGGACCGTCTCGCGGCAAACACCCAGCGAGGTGAGATATTCCATCAAAGAGGCGCGGAGAAGGTTCTCGTCCTTGAACGAGATAGTAGGCGAATCCACCGGAATACCATAGTGTTTCTCCGGATTGATGGAACTCTTGATAACATCAGAATAGCCGCTGACGACAGGGCAGTTAAAACTATTCTTAGCCAGCGGGTCCTCTTTCTTCTCAAAAACCACCCAAGGGTAGAAAATCCGATCCACTCCTTTCTCAATGAGATCCATCACATGTCCGTGCATCAGTTTAGCCGGATAGCATATATTGTCCGCCACAATCGTGCGCAGGCCCTTGTCATAGAGCCGGTTGGAACTGGGGCTGCTGAGCCGCACGCGAATACCACAGCAGGTAAAAAGCGTGTGCCAGAAAGGATAGTTTTCGTAGATCCCCAGCCCGCGCGGGATACCGATGGTGAGGAGGGGCTGGCGATTGGTGACGGGCAAGGAGGTGAAGAGGAGTTTGTATTTCTCATCGAACATATTGACGCCTTTCACCGCTCCTTTTTCCGTATTCGAATAGACCCGTTCGCAGTTGTTTCCGGAGACATACCGGCGCCCCTCATCGAAGGAATAGACCTGGACCCGGCAATGGTTCTGGCAACCCGGACAGATTTCTTCCTTCGTCTCAAACCGGTTCGATTGTAACATTTCCTTCAGTTTCATACGACCCCTCCTTTAGCATATAACGCTGCGCCGTAAGCTCCCATCAGTTCGGGAATAGGTCCGAATCCCACTTCTTTTCCGGTAAGAAGCTCCAAAGCGCGCACAACAGAATGATTTCTAAACGTACCTCCTTGCACCATGATATATTCTCCCAATTGGTCGAAAGACTGCAACTTGAGCACTTTATACAAACAATTCTTAATCACCGAATAACTGAACCCCGCGGCAATATCATCTACCGCCGCTCCTTCGCGCATAGCCTGTTTCACTTTGCTATTCATAAAGACAGTGCATCTGGTTCCCAGGTCATATGGATGCCTAGCGAGCGTAGCCATCCGGGCGAAATCGCTTACATCGTACCCCAGCTGTTTGGCAAAAGTCATGATAAAACTGCCGCATCCCGAAGAGCAAGCTTCGTTAATTTCAATACGCCGTATGGAACCATTCTCCACGAAGATAGCCTTCATATCCTGTCCGCCGATATCAAGCACAAATGATACGTCCGGTTGCAGGTGTTTAGCCGCAATGAAATGCGCCATAGTCTCCACTATTCCCCGATCCAGCCGGAAGGCCGTTTTGAGCAACTGTTCCCCATACCCCGTAGAGCAGCTGCGCACGATCTCTATATCCCTGCCCATATTGTCATACAAGCGTTGCAGCGCCTCGCGGAAAGCCTGAAAAGAGTTGCCGTTATTATAACTATAATCCGAGAAGACGATCTCTCCCTCCTCGTTGACGACTACCAGTTTGGTAGTCGTACTACCGGAGTCCACACCCAGATAAAGCGATGAACCTAAAGCGGGCTGTTTGACCCGGATCGCGTCATGGCGATATCTCCGCCGCTTCGAATCAAGCCATTTCCCGTATTCCTCCTGGTTGTCAAAGAGAGGGGGAAGAGTAGCTCCTGAGCGGTGTTCATCGCTCTGCGGGGCGGTATCGTGATTATTAAACAAGGAAAGCGCCTGCGCGCACGTGATCGTCCCGCCTTGCGCCAATAAAGCCGTGCCGACAGCCGGCACAAACTGGGTATATTCCGGAACGATACAATCCTCCTCGGTCAAATCCAAAGCCCGTAGCAGATGTTTGCGCAACTCGGGAATATAAGCGAACGGTCCGCCGCAAAGGAAGACCTTCGGCAAGACATCTGTACCTCTCGCCAAGGCGCTGACGACCTGCATAGAGACCGCGTTCAGCATAGAGGCTGCTATATCTTCCTTGCTCACCGAACGCGAGATGAGATTTTGGATGTCGGTCTTGCTGAAAACTCCGCATCGCGATGCGATAGGGTAGATATTCTCCGCCCTTTCCGCCAAGTCATTCAACGCTTCAGTCTCTACTCCCAACAGCGTAGCCGTCTGGTCGATAAAGGCTCCAGTACCTCCGGCGCAATTACCGTTCATCCGCATGTCCGGAACACGTCCCTCTTCGAAGAAAATGATCTTAGAGTCCTCTCCTCCGATATCTATCAGCGCATGTACATCCGGGTAAAGCCGTTTTACCACTTCTGCAGCAGCAATCACCTCCTGGTAAAAATGTATCTTGAGGCGTTGCGCATATCCCATGCCTACAGAGCCGGTGATACCTACTATCAGCGTATCCTCAGGCGAGAGCCCGCTTGAAGCAATGAGCCGCGTTAACATCTCTTGCCCTACTTGCAGCGGGACTGCGTTATGGCGCCGGTAGTCTGTAAATACAATTTCAATCCTTTCCTTACCATCCGTTCCTGCCGGTTCTACCCGCACAAGTGCCATCTTAATGGTAGTACTGCCTATATCTATCCCCAGGCGATAAACATGTTTGTCTAATTGCATCATTTAATAGCCCTATTAAATATGCTGCAAAATTATAAAAAACACATGAATTGGGCAAGTAAAAAACAAATAATCTATAAATATGACTAGAAAATCATAATTATTGGAAGTTTTCTATTGATAATTTTGGAAATTTTATAAGAGCCGAAAGCACTCATCAATATATTCAAAAAAAAGAAGGTTGTCTCCCGACAACCCAATCTTTTCATTTAACCTTAAATCTAATACCATGAAAAACACGATGCAAAAGTACTGCTTTTTGACGAATTGACCAAATATTATTAGAAAAAAGTGTTAAAAATCTAAAATTTGCAATATTTAGTTGACAAAATGGCAGTGTTAGTCGCATAAAGAGAACAAATCTTCACGTGGGTTAACCAACATCACCGGCACCAGCGCGTGCTGAATAGCTTTTCTCTCGGGCGGTCCGAACAAGATATCATCCAGACCATAGTCTCTGCTGGCAGTCAGGATTAGTAAGTCATGCTGAAAATCCCTTTGTCTTTCCCCTGCTTCTTGTGTGAGCGCGAAGGAGTCCTTGCGCGCCATAACGATCTCGTAAGTTATGGGCGGCTGGTCTTTCTTTTTCAGGCGTTCGTTGGCTTTCTCTATATAAGTGACGATGCGGTTGACGTTCTGTCTCGCATGCGATCCGTAGTCGTTCGCCTGGAGCAAGATTATGTGTGCCCCGGTTTTACGCGCTATATAAGTGGATATCTCCGCTTTATAAGTTTCCTCCTCCAGCATAGAAACCGGCACAAGTAGGCGTCGCAAGGGTTTAATGGTCATTGTTGAGGTGATGAAGACATAAGGTCTTCTCTCCTCCCGGCAGTCATTGAGAAGAAGCTGAATATCGCGCGTCTTATTGGCGCATTCGACCACCCTGATATCTTCGTTATTATCCCAAATCATATCATGTACCATTGGGGCATTTACTATCTTGTCATTTGTCCCAATGGATAGTATCCATTGTATGGCGGTATTGGTGTGCCGCAGCGGCGTGGCCGGAATAGGAGGAAGAGAAGATATGCGTATTGTTCAACTCGGGGCTGGCGCACATGAAGAGATAGTCCGTCTTGGGAGCATTGAGCACCATGTCGATAGTAGCCGGCGCCGGGCATCGAATAGGTCCCGGCGGCAGACCGGGATTGATATAGGTGTTATAAGGCGAATCCACGGTAAGATGGCGATAAAGGATCCGTTTGAGTTTGAAATCCCCTACCGCATACTTGATCGTAGGGCATGCCTGCAGCAGCATTCCTTTATGGACGCGGTTGAGATACAAACTGGCAATTATCGGCATCTCATTCTTATTATGGCTCTCCCCCTCCACAATCGAGGCAACGATTGCAATCTCGACCGGAGTCAATCCGATAGAATCAGCTTTAGCTCTCCGCGTCTCATTCCAAAAGATGTCATATTCCTTTTGCATGCGGTTGAAAAGTTGCTCGGGGGTGATATTCCAATACACCTCGTATGTATTAGGAATAAAAAGACATCGGCTGGTCTCTTTATTCAACCCATATTGGCTCAAGAATGCGTCATCCTCCAGATACTGAAGCAGCGTGAGACTGTCCATCATCAGATGTCGTGTCACTTTGCCGGCCAGGTCTTCCCTCGTGCGTACGAAATTATTCCATGTAATACGCACCGGTGTCTGATAGCCGTATTTGAGCCGCTCAATGAGTTCACGGTCGCCTATCTGTGCAGGGAAAATATAGTGTCCCGGTTCGGGATGATTAAAGACGAGAAAACGCATATGCAAGTTCAGATCGGTCTCGGAACTAATCTCGTAGTCGGCACTCAGAAGTTTCAGCACCGAGTCGGTAGTAGCCCCCGGGTAGATATCATAACTGTGCGGCTCTCCATCCAGTGCATGGAAGTTGCATATATGCCAGCGATAGTATTGCTCTGCGACAAAAGCGCAAGCCAGCAAGGCAAAAATACCGATGACAATCAGGATTGTACGAAGTATATAACGTTTCTTTAGCATCTTATTTTCCTCCTACTAACCGTTTGATTTCCGATAGTTTATTAAGCGCCTCCAACGGCGTCAGGTTATTGATATCCAGGCTTTTAACCTCGTCTCGAATCTGCTCCAGAACGGGGTCGTCGAGTTGGAAGAACGAGAGTTGCATTCCTTCCCGGCTTTCTCCTATATGCTCTATCGGTTTGGCTATCTCTCCGTTTTTAGCGGCATTCTCGAGGTCTTTCAATATCTGTGTAGCCCGTTCCACGATAGAAGCCGGCATACCAGCCAGTTTGGCAACATGAATACCGAAGCTATGTTCCGACCCGCCTCGTACCAGTTTGCGCAGGAAGATGACTTTGCCGTTCACTTCGCGTACGGAGACATTATAGTTGCGAATCCGGTCGAATGTCTTCTCCATTTCGTTCAGCTCATGATAGTGGGTGGCAAAGAGCGTTTTGGCATGGCCTTTATTCTCGTGGATATATTCCACAATAGCCCATGCAATACTTATGCCATCATAGGTACTGGTGCCTCGTCCGAGTTCATCGAAAAGGACCAGACTCCGTTCGGAGAGGTTATTCAGAATTGATGCCGCTTCATTCATCTCGACCATAAAAGTGGATTCCCCGAGGGAGATATTATCGCTTGCTCCGACGCGTGTGAAGATCTTGTCCACGACGCCGATAGAAGCGCTCTCCGCCGGAACGAAAGATCCCATCTGAGCGAGTAGCACGATCAATGCAGTCTGGCGCAGCAGAGCTGATTTACCGGCCATATTCGGACCGGTGATAATAATGATCTGCTGCCCGTTATTATCAAGCAGCACATCATTGGCGATATACTGTTCTCCGGGAGGCAGTTGCTGCTCAATAACGGGGTGTCGTCCTTGCCGGATATCAATAACAAGACTGTCATTCACATCCGGACACACATAGCGATATTCCGCTGCAGCCGTAGCGAAAGAAAGCAGGCAATCGAGTTGCGCCAGCACATTGGCATCCAGTTGCATTTGCGGCACCCATTCGCACAGGGCCAGCATCAATTCTTGATACAGACGGTTCTCGATGACCTGAATTTTTTCCTCTGCCGTGGTGATCTTCTCTTCATAGGTCTTCAGCTCGTCCGTGATATACCGTTCGGCGTTGACAAGAGTCTGTTTTCGAATCCACTCCGGCGGCACTTGGTCCTTATAGGTATTGCGTACCTCCAGATAATACCCGAATACATTGTTATAACCGATCTTCAGGCTTTGTATGCCCGTCCGTTCGATCTCGCGTTGCTGTATCTGTAGCAGATAGTCCTTACCATCCGATTGGATAGCGCGCAGTTCGTCCAGTTCCGTATCCACGCCCCGTGCGATAATATTCGGCCGTCCTTGCGCCAAGGGTGGATCAGGCACTATCTCGCGCTCAATCCTCGTCCTCATCTCGGCACAAGGGTCCAGTTGCTCTCCCATGAGAGACATATACGCGTTCTCTTTGGCTCCTTCACATATGTCTTTTACCGGTTTTACGGCTCTCAATGCCCGGCCTAACTGTACCATTTCGCGCGGTCCGATACGTCCTGTGGATATCTTACTGACGATACGTTCCAGATCTCCCACCTGTCCCAGCACTTCACGCATCGTTTCGCGTGCTTCGGGGTTCTTAAACAGATATTCCACAACGCTCTGTCTGTTGCGGATAGGACGGATATCTTTCAGCGGGAATGCCATCCACCGATGCAGCATTCGTCCGCCCATCGGTGTTATTGTACGGTCAATAATATCAAAGAGTGTGCGGCTCTCTTCGGTCTGACCTCCCAACAGTTCCAGGTTGCGAATCGTGAAACGGTCCAGCCAGACGTATTTGTCCTCCTCGATACGACTCAAATGCTGTATATGGCCCGTTTGCAGATGCTGTGTCATGTCCAGATACATCAGAATCCCCCCAGCCGCAGTCACGCCCGCAGTCATCTTTTCCAGTCCGAATCCTTTGAGGGAAGAGACTCCCCATAATTTCTGCAAACGCTCTTTAGCGGTGCTCTCCACCAGCATCCAGTCTTCCAACTCGAAGGTAAAGAACTTAGAACCGAAAAGATTTTCCATTTCGGCTTTGCGTCCGCGCAGGTGCAGCACTTCCTTGGGCGCAAAATTAACGAGTAACTTGTCGATATAGTCGCTGTCGCCTTGTCCGGCAAGGAACTCGCCGGTAGAGATATCCAGAAAAGCGACACCGATCACGTGCTTCTCAAAATGGATACATGCCACCCAGTTGTTCTCCTTCTGCGTAAGGGTAGTGTCCGAATAGCTCACTCCGGGGGTAACCAACTCCGTCACACCCCGTTTGACCAGTTTCTTCGCCAGTTTGGGATCCTCCAGTTGGTCGCAGATCGCAACACGCAAACCGGCACGGACCAGTTTGGGCAAATAGGTATCCAAGGCATGGAAAGGAAATCCAGCCATTTCCAAGGCTTGCGCAGCCGTACTGCCGCCATTGGAGCGATGGGTGAGGGTAATGTTCAGAATCTTAGCAGCTTTTACCGCGTCTTCCGCATATGTCTCATAGAAGTCGCCGCAACGAAACAACAGCATCGCATCCGGGTATTGTGTCTTGATATCCCGGAACTGCTTCATCATAGGGGTTAACTCATTTGCCATTTTGTCATTTACCATTTTTATTTATCGCAAATCTACTGTTATTTTCAAATTATATCTTCTTCCGGTGAGGTAGTTGGGGCTAGCCCACTGGTTGTTATAAGCATCGGCTACCCAGAAATAGGAGTTGACGTTTTTCCACCCAACAAGGTTGAATACCTCGAACTGAATCGCCCATTGTTTGACATGCTTGGCGGACGGCGCGCGCATGAACTTAGCCGTTTTCTCGTTGAAGACATAGGTAGCGCCGATATCTATACGTTTGTAGGTGGGCATACGTCCCCAGACTTGATTGTTACGCGGGGCATAGTAAGGCTGGCCTTCCGAGAACTGCATCTTCAGATGGAATTTCAGCTGTGGTAACTGCGGGATATAATCCTGAAAAAGCATCGAGAAATTATACCTCTGTTCCGTAGGACTGGGAATCCACTCCGGACTTCCTAATAGGTGTTGCCGTGCAACCATCGTACTGAAAGAGATCCAACTGTCCGCTCCGGGCACCAGTTCTCCATACAGTTTCAAATCCAGCCCGCCGGCATAGCCTTGGGAGTCATTACGGCCGGAGTAGCGCACGCGTATATTATCGACCGTATAACTTTCCATCCGGTCAATATATTTATAGTAGCCCTCCGCTGTCAGTTTGAACGGTCTTCCCCATGCGCGGAAATAATAGTCTCCGCCCAATACAACATGCACCGACCGCTGGGCTTTCAGATCCCGGTTCAACTGAATACGTGTCACTCCGAGCGCATCTGTCAGTGTATCTCTCAACTCCTTGTAGAAGGGAGCCTGATAATACAGACCTGTAGCCAACCGGAAGCAGAAATCCCTTTTCCAGCCTGGAATCCATTCAACGGAGGCGCGCGGGGAAGGCAGTACTTCGTTATTCCAACTCCACCACTGAAGCCGTCCTCCTACGGTTAGAATCCATTGCCCGGAGACGGTGTTCCATTTATGCTCGTTCTGTATGTACCCCTGTACGCGTGCGGAAGTCATACCCGCATCGCCGCGCAGCGTGTAATAGAGGTCCATGCTGCGGCCGTCATCCGGCATAGAATAACCTGCTGAATCACGCCACTCCCATTCGCTGATATGGTCTCGTATCAACTCTGCCTGACCGCTAACACCCCAGCGCAAGGTGTTATTTCCGCTCACCCATTTCCCTTTATGAGACAGGGTTATCACACCCGCCTCCAGGCTGTTCCGGGCATGTTGATGGAAAATACCTGTGCCCAGTACGTCTGTCTGACCCGTCGAGGGGTCGATCTGTTCGGAAGAAACAGCACCTGCCGAGTTGCCATCCATCGGGGCGTTGGATAGTACATATTCGCCGGTGATGTCAAAATTCTCCCGTTCGTTGGTATAGAAGCCGCTGGCGTCAAAGCCTATTTCTACGTTATTGCCTACATGACCTCTTGCGCTTATAGCGGCGAAGGCGGTCAGAAATTTGTCTTTCTCTTGGCCTTCATAATAGATATTCAGGTTCTTGGCATTTTGTCCGCCGAATGATTCACTCAGCGAATCCGGTTGAAAACGGTAGTCATTCTGGCTCACGTTGCCTAAAAACGACATCGTCCAAGGCTGATTTCTGACGGCTGACTTCTGACGGCTTCCTACCTTCCACGTGATATACGTCTGGTAGTCAATATATGTAGGCTGGTAATTGCCGGAAGTGGCAAGTCCGCCCAGCATATATTTGCTTGTTTTATACCGCAGACCGTGCATCTGGCTGTATGTGCTGTCACCGTGTCCAACGTACACCTGCGCGCCCAAAAGACTTGCGCTCAGGCTGGCTTCGAAAGCCCGGGGACTTTTATACGTGATATCCAGTACAGACGACATTTTGTCCCCGTACTGGGCGCCGTAACCGCCTGCGGAGAAACCTACGTTCTCTACCATTTCAGGATTGACGAAACTCAAACCTTCCTGCTGACCGCTGCGAATAAGAAGCGGACGATGTACTTCTATACCATTGACATACACGGAGTTCTCATCAAAAGAACCGCCGCGGACGTTGTATTGGCTGCTCAGTTCGTTTGTCTGGCTCACACCGGAAAAAGTGATCAACAGGCTTTCTATGGATCCTCCCGTGGCATCCGGCATCACTCTGGTAGTACCGGCATCGATATGATCCATTGTTCCTTGGGTCCGTTTCAGACCTCGTACCTCAATCTCGGTAAGCAGCTGTTCGTCTGTCAGCAGTTGTACATTGATATTCAGCACGTCTTTGAAATCGATAATCCGTTGCTGCACAGAGGTATAGCCGATCATCGAAAAGGATAGAACAACCGTATCCGCTTCGTCCAAAATCAACTCGTAAAAGCCGTTCTTGTTTGTAGATGTACCCAATGGTTTCTCGGAGTTCAGCACAACGACGTTTGCCAATTCGATACCCACATTATCTTGATCCACGACATACCCGTACACGCGAGCGTTGCGCGCGTACGAAAAAACGCAGCACGCGCAGGCAAGCACAAAATGTACTATTTTTAAGATTTTGGGCATTGTTTTCGTTTCAGCCACTTTTAGCGGTTACTTACGACTCGATTAGCACTCATTCAGCACTCGTTTAGCACTCAAAAAAAATGTACTGTTTTTAAGATTTTACCGTTTCGTTCAATTCTTCAATATAAGCGGTCAACTCTTCGCCTCCCAATTTGGTTTCTGCGGAAGTAACGAATACCGGCGGCAGTTCTTCCCATTCTTCTAACAGCCGTTTCTTGTACGCCTCTACATTCTCTGCCAGACGCACGCGCCCTAACTTGTCTCCTTTGGTAAAGACGATTGCAAAAGGTACGCCGTTCTCGCCTAACCAGTTGATAAACTCCAAGTCTATCTTTTGTGCTTCATGACGGCAGTCAATCAGCACAAAAAGACATACTAATTCTTCCCGCAACAGGCAGTACCGCTCTATCATCTTCTTCAGCGCCTCGCGTTGTTTCTGTCCTGCCTGTGCATACCCGTATCCCGGTAAATCCACCAGATGCCATTCTTGGCTTTGAGCGGCTCCGCCGCGGTCTTTTGTCTTTTGACTTTCCACTAAAAAATGGTTGATCAGCAGCGTCTTTCCGGGTTTCTGACTCGTCTTGGCCAACTTGGGATTATGGCAGAGCATATTAATCAGACTGGATTTGCCCACGTTGCTCCGTCCGATAAACGCATACTCCGGCAGACTGCTCTGCGGACAATCCTTTACATCTGGAGAGGAGATAATATATTTAGCAGAACTAATCATATCAAGAGGCTCTTTTCTTTGCCCAATAGCAGAATCCGATGAGGCTGCCGAGCGTTACCAAGCCGGCGATGAGATAACCTATCCATCGGTATTCAGGTGCTATATTCAGTCCCTCCGGCGCAATGAGAATATAACTGCTGCACACCATTGTCATAAATAACGCCGGAATCAGCGCAATCAGATACCCGTAACGGTACTTTCCTCCCTCCCTTGAGGGGAGGGCTGGGGTGGGGTTATTTTTCTTGAAAAGCCAGCACGTTCCCGCCCAGAGTGTGAAAACAGCCAAAGTCTGGTTGGTCCATGCGAAATACCGCCAAACGACATTGAAATCCACAAACACCATTCCGAACACACATAGGAAGAGTGGGATAGCTATTATCAGTCGCTTCGGAATAGGCCGTTGGTCCCATTTCAAGAAGTCCGCTACTATCAGCCTTGCGCTACGCAAAGCGGTGTCTCCGCTTGTAATTGGAGCCGCAATAACACCTATGATGGCTAATATACCTCCTACGGTTCCTAACCAGCTGCGGCTCACTTTGTCTATGACAAGTGCTGCGATATTCTCACCCGGATGCTGTGCCGCAAAGGCTTGCAGACCGTCAATGCCATATAGGCCTTTTTCCGGATCAGCAAAGAATGTCCCGGCTGCGGCTGCCCAGATGAGCGCTAAGATACCTTCGGCAACCATCGCTCCGTAGAAAATCCACCGGCCTTGGCGTTCGTTGGTACAGCAGCGCGCCATGATAGGGCTTTGTGTGCCGTGGAAACCGGAAATGGCACCGCACGCAATGCTCACAAACATCATTGGGAAGAGAGGCAGACCGTTTGTTTGTCTATTTTGCAAACCGTCAAATACCTCCGGCATTTCAGCGCTGTGCCATCCTAACATGACCACCATAATACCGATTCCCATAAACAACAGGATGCCGCCAAAAATAGGGTAGAATCGTCCGATGAGTTTGTCCACAGGAAGTACGGTTGCTAAGGCATAGTAACCAAAGATAATTAATACCCATACAATAGGTATCATTCGTCCGCTGAACTGCATCGTTCCTAATCCCGCCAGACCTTGTAGCAACGTAGCTGGTCCGCTCAAGAACGTAGTGGTCAGCAAAATCAACAGCACCAGACTTAAAACACGCATGAAGAGTTTGACGCCTCCTCCTAACTCGTCTCCGATAATATCCGGCAACGAAGCACCGCCTTTGCGGATAGACAGCATTCCGCTTAAATAATCATGTACGCCTCCGGCGAAAATAGTTCCGAAAACGATCCATAGAAATGCCGCCGGGCCATAGAAAATACCCATAATCGCGCCGAAGATAGGACCGAGGCCGGCGATGTTAAGAAACTGAACCAGAAAAATACGCCATGGTGCCATCGGCACGAAATCCACACCATCCGTTTTGGTCAATGCTGGAGTTTGACGTTCCGGCTCAATGCCGAAAATCTTCTCTACCAATACGCCGTAGGTGAAAAATCCTACAACCAGTAATATCAAAGCAATAATAAATGTAACCATACGTAGCCTAATTTACAATTAGGCTGCAAAATTACAATTTTTTTTTGACATACACAAGTAAAAAAGAAAATTTATTGAGTTTAGGATTTTATCCATAAAACAAAAAAAGAGACCTCTCAGTCTCTTTTGGTGGGCGTTTACGGATTCGAACCGCAGACCCTCTGCTTGTAAGGCAGATGCTCTAAACCAGCTGAGCTAAACGCCCTTGCTTTTCAAAAGCGGGTGCAAAGGTACTGCTTTTTTTTGATATGACCAAATTTTTTTGCAAAAAAATGCACTTTACCCCTCATTTTTTTTGAAAAAGGCGGTAATTGTACCATTTTCTCTCCTCAAAACGGTAAAAGATAGCATAACAGACCGCCGTTATTAGTAAGCCAACAAGGATACCTGCAAACACATCTCCGGCGAAATGCTGACTCAGATAAATCCGGCTATAACCGCCCAACATAGCTAATATAAAGAGCAGAATCTGGATGTATGATGCCATTTTGGGCCATCTGTGTGAGGCAACGATACTTACTACAAATGCCAATGCAAAAAAACTCGTGGTATGTCCCGAAGGGAAGGAATACCAATAATTCATTTTTACGCCCTCCACAAGCGGTAATTGTACATCCGGCATGTTGGTAGCAAACCATGTAACGGGGCGCGGAGCATTGAAGATATGTTTTAGCAGTTGCGTGGTAAGAGAGGATAGAAGCATTGCCGCAGAAGCAAAAACACCATTCCCAATCCGGCTAAAGATCAAAAGTCCTATGCATACAGCATATGGAAACCACTCTGCTATTCGCGTGTAGTACCTATAAAATATATCGCGCGCGTGCGTGTGGTGGTCGCATAGTAGCAGATGCAATTCGCCCTGCGGGATATAAAGAAGGGCTAAGCCCAATACTACGAGAAGTATCAGGCTTAGCGATATAAAGACGGTGTTTTGTTTGAATAATGTTTTCACAGGGAGGTGTTATTTCACTTTCTGTCCATAGATATCGTAAATATCTTCTCCTCTTTGGATAACAAAACGACGGTTAACGATCTTCTTGTGTGCTTGTGCCGGTTCTTCCGGTTCCGGATTATAGTCCTGAATATCAGTCAGAGTCTGAGGACAGGAAGGCAAGACTAAGCCATCTTTATCCGTCAGCAGCACATAAACCACATCGCCTTCATTGAATGTATTTCCCTGTCCCAGATAATAAATCGATGAGTTTGCATCCAGAACCGGTTCGTCATTGACAACCCATTGGTAGGCTGTGAATTCATATCCTGTATTTTGATAAACAGCAAGTACGTTGTTAAACTTGAACTTGAAGATATCGCTTGGATATTTCACCGTAAAGTCAATAGGTACGGTAATGACAGAGTCGCAATCATGATCCTCAATATAGAGTGTGCCTTTGTATATGCCGGCTTTCTCGATAGACGAGGTAGGCAGAGTGAAGGTGCCGTTTTTAGCATTGTCATCATATGAGACGTCCGCTTTGTCCAGCAATCCCGGAACGGAGAACGTAGCATTGCTGATATGTCCTTTCGCCTTTGTGTATGGGATTTCCAGGTTCTCACCAGGGCAAATGAACTGCGCAGCCGGATTATTAGGTACATCAATCTTCAGGCAAGTGATAACTGTCAGGTTGCAGGTGAAATGCTGCGGGCATTTGTGCGGCTTCTCAACAGTCCAACTGACCGTTGCATCGGATTCATACCAACGCCCGTCTATTTCTGCTCCGTCACGTACAATCGAATCAAAGATCCGCTCTGTTTCCAGACCATATTTGACGAAACTGAACAACTTATCCTCATAGCACGGAGCATCCGGATTGATGATAGTTGTTTCTCCATATGTTACGAGGCTGTCCAGATGTTGCTGTCCTTTCTCAGCCACAATCTGCGCTTGCTGCTGGATAGTCAAGCAACTGTCTCTCGGCGCCACCGGAATCGTATCCGCCCGCACTACGCGGAAGGAGAACTGAACACGTCCGAGCCATACATTATTAACATTCGTACAAACCTGACGCCCGTACAGCTCCGCTGTGACGTCATACCAACCCGGCGTGGTGTATTTATGCTTTGTTTGCGGCGTGCCGTAATACTCGGTGGTGCCGTCTCCGAAAGTCCAGTCCACACGGCTGATGTCGTCCGTTCCTATCGTGGCATCAAAAGAGAGCGAATCGCCGAAACAGAACTTGCTCTCGCTGCGATAGCCGTTCGTAAAGGTCTCGCCTTCCACGTTCACACCTTGCTCCACAGTTGCCGATCCGGCAGAATAGGCGTAACTTTCATCATCACCGTTACCATAGACCGTAGCGATGAAGCCCTTACTGTTCTCTAATCGGAAGACACTGAATTGCGAAGTGGAGTTATCGCCTATCTTGGCGCGTGCATACGAATAGGTCGGGTTGCCCGGCACAGGTATCCACGTCAAGAGATTCGTTTTGTCGAGCTGCGTAGCACCATAGAGAGCCGTCAGTTTCGTATTCTGGCACGAAGCCGTCTCCGTAACAACATTCAGGAAATGGTCTTTGGTCTTGGTGGTATAGCACGTACCAAAAGTTATTTTACCGATCTTTTGTTGAATAGGAGACACCCATATAGAGGATGGGTCTCCCTGGCTATTGACGATCTCGTCCCCATTCTTACCTTTGTAGGAGTTACCCGTATCGTAGTTATACACGGCACAGGGGCATGAAGTCTCAATATAGGCTGCATCAGCCGTGACAACCAGATCTATGGGGCTTGTTCCAGGCTTGTTGCCATTCGGATCGTTGCTGCTCTGCAGCATGATATAATAGGTGTCGCCCTCATTGATGTAGGCCTGTGAGTAACCGTCCACTTTAATTTCCGTTCCACGCTGTGTCGCGGTGATACCAATGAGGTTTCCGTTCTTCTCCGCGGAACGGGTAACGATAAACTGGGTACCCCAATATTCCACAGGCATGGATTGTTCAAACAGACAGTCGCGTGCTGCGATGTCGGTAGGCAGGTTGGTGAGAGGCACACCGCAATAAACGGCAATTTTTCTGCCATTCTTAGCTTTGATATGGGTTCCGGTTATCTGCTTGTCGGCTTCACTCATTAGGTAATAAGTCTGTCCTTTATTCAGATCAACCGTATAAGGCGTGCCGCTTAGATGTCCGTCGTAAGTGTTGCCATTAGGCACAATCTCGACCTGTGTGCCGTCTTCGGTACCCAGAATTGTAACCATGGACACCGTGTTGTCAAAATCGCTTTTTACAATAGGCCAGTAGTCCTGGGTATAATACTCGGATCCGAGCGCAGTAACCGGTAAGATATTACTTGCGTCCATGGAGTTGGTGGAACTCAGAATAACATATACCGAAACATCTTCGGTAGCGGTGATGTGCAAACCGTACATGTTTTTTTGACCCGCTAATGTTCTCACTTGGCTAGCGTCACTCATTGAGGTAGGGTACCATTTGGAAGCATCCATCGGTACCTTGATCATGCCCGCATTCGGGTTGAGTTGGCTGGTATTGCCGTTTCCGAACTCATTCCACGAACCGGCAGCGACCTGCTGGGTGATGTTGATGGCATCGCCCACACCGCCTTGTATCTTGACCGTACAGGCTTTCTCGGCAGAGATAGCGATGTACGGAGCAGGCGTGGCTTTGTTAGGCGAGCATACAAGCGTTGAACTCACCCAGAACTCCTTGCCTTGGGTTGACTGCGCCAGCGCAGGCATACAGTAAACGGCCAAGAGCGATACGAGCAATAATGATTTAAGTTGTTTTTTCATATATGTAGTGTTTATATTCTCTCGAAATCCTCCCGAGATTCTCCCGGTCCGGTAGTCTCTCGTTAGTGTCTCGCCAGTCTGATTTGGCTATGTGTTATAGTATCTCGATCTCCACACGACGGTTGTTCTGACGACCTTCTTCGGTGTCGTTGGTGTCGATCGGTTGTGTCTCGCCGCGACCTTCAGCCTGCAAACGATCCGCACTGATACCGCGTTCGATCAGTTCGTTCATTACTGCATTGGCACGTCCGTCAGACAGTTTCTGGTTCGCTTCGTCCTTACCCACATTATCGGTATGACCGATAATCTTAATACGTACCTGCGGGTTACGCGCGAGATACATATAAAGGTCATTCAATGCCTGCTCCGAACGAGAAAGGATACGTGTCTTGTTGGTAGCGAAATGGAGGTTCTTGACGATGAATACCTCGCCTTTCTTAATCGGCGTCAGTTGGATATTGAGCGAGTCGCCGATGTTAGCAATAGCCATATCCAGAGTATCGTAACCCATTTGTGCTATATGGAGGCTGTATTTCGGTCCCTCTTCCAGCATCTGTCGCGTTGTACCGCTTGCAGAATCGGTAGCGAGACTATAAGCCGGTTCTTCTACGCCGCTCTTGCGTATCTGTACCGTAGCAGGAACAGGCATGCCTGTTTCTTTGTTGGTGACGCGTACCCGCAGAACCGGGCACGGTCTCAAAGCGATAGTGACATATTCGGTGCTACCCACTTTCTCAATCTCAAATACCTGCGTAGCATCGTAATAACCGTTAGCTTTCGCAGTAGCGGTGAACGAACCCACAGCGTGTTTCTGGCGGAAGCCCTTAGCGCTAATCTGTTTCTCACGCATAGCAATCTTTCCGCTCTCGGTGCCTCGTGTTTCCACAAATGCCTTGTCGATCGGCTCGTTAGTCACAGCGTTCACTACGCTATAGATAGCATATGAAGAGGGAGGCGGAACAGGCCGTGCTTTCTTGCCCGGTACTTCAAATTGGATGGTGAATTTAGCACCGACGAAAAGGTTGTTCAATTTGGTATCGCCATTCAACGCCAGCAGCGTGTTTGTTTTCTGTACGGCAACCTGATCCGCTGCAAACTCAACAGGATTGGCAGCAGGGGTGTTGTTTGTATTGAGCACACCGTATTCAGCGAAAAGTCCCACGCGGTAATGGATATGTTCGCGTCCGAAGGGCAGTCGCTGTCCGGGTTTTACTTTCGCTTTTTTCTTATCCGGCTGAGCTTGTAACCATTCATCCAAGTCAATACCGATCTCCGCTGCAACACTGAGATCCGGTTGTTTGAATTGCATAGGCTGGTTGGTTTGACCGTTCAGTTCATGGATCCCCATTCCGTACGGCTCCAGCAGGGAAGGATCATTAACGACGATGTCATACAGACCTTTCTGGCTATATCCCATCGGTAAACCGTAATGAACCTTGGCTCCTACCAGGAAGTAGAACCGGTTGAACTGCGCACCTAACATCACAGGAATACCGAACTCCAGCATGTTACGCATCTCGCGTACGTTATCAAACCAATAGGAATAAGTTGTTCCCGGATAGGTCAAGTCGTTTCGTATAGCCTGGAATCCGTAAGCCGAAGTAGAATTGAGGAAACGGAAGTCCAAACCGGTCTCAAACAGGAAATGACCATACTCAAGATTGTAAGTAATATCCAATCCTACACCGGGACCGCCTTTGAGTTGCTGCAGAGCATTGCTCTGGTTCAGCGTTCCGGCTCCCATATACGTGCCGTTGAGTTTATCCATCATAGCAGCATACCCGAGGCGCAGACCCAGATTGAAATAGGAAACAGCTTCAGTCTTGGGATTCTCCAGATTCTCCTGATACTTCTCGTAATCACGAATGGCTTTTTCCTCCTTTGCTTTAGTATCCGCTTCTTTCTTAGCCCTTGCTTCTTCGCGTTCCGCTGCTACTTTAGCGCGTTCAGCAGCTTCTTTCTCGCGTTGTGCCTGTACTTTCGCATTGGCTTTCGCCTGCTGCTCTTTTTTCTCCTCGTTAGCTTTAGCGGCAGCAGCTTTACGCTTTTCCGCCTCGCGTTTCTTAGCTTCCGCGGCTTTTTGTTTCTCGCGCTGAGCCTTGATCTTTTCTTGCTCTTTCTTGCGTTTTTCCGCTTCTTTCTTTTTCTGCGCAGCCGCTTTGGCTTTGTCGGTCTGAGTAGCAGGAACCGGTTCCGGCATTGCAAACGCCGCAACAGGAGCAGTTGTCAAACTAAGAATAACACTTGCAATCAGTATATTTCGAAATATGTTTGTCATATCTGTGTTCTCCTATTCGTTAGATTTATTGAATGATAAATTTGAAACTGCGGCTACCTTTTCCGGTTTGTACATAAAGCAAGTAGAGGCCGCTCTCAGCCGGTACATCAATGGTACATCCTCCGTCCGGTACATCGAATCTCATATTTTGGTATACATGTCCGCTGGCATCAATCCATTGAGCGTAGCATTCGATATCCTTTTCGCCTTTCCAGTCAGCATTGACAAACACTTTGCCTCCGCTCTGTATTGCATAATTGGCGGTAATGGTCAGTCCAGTAGAGTCAGGACCGAAATTATGCTTGTCCGTATTGTCGCTGAATGCTTTTGCGCAGGCACAAGTCTTCACTTCGTCCTCTTTGCCTTTGTTGATCGTGAAGCAAACATAATATGTGTCTGTTGTATTACCTCCGTAAGGCAGATCGTAGAAGTTGAGGTTGGATGATATTTGTCCCTCAATCGCCGTACTATCCGAAGTGCGATACCATTGGAAGTCGCTCAGTTCCTTGCCGTCAAACGGAGCGGTTAATAAGCCCAGAACGTTGTCATATCGCTGGGATATAACGTCCTTATCAAAGTTGATCATGAAGTTCATCGTTGTATCAGCACCTCCGCAATCGGATGCGATTACGAGGTGGATACCATATCTGGTATCCGGTTTTGCCGTAGCAGGAATAGTTATTCCGAAATAGTCATCATTAACGACCAGTTCTGAATTTTTAAAACCATCCAGTCTGGCAACATCGTCAAACTCAATCGTTACATTATCACCATGGAGATTAACTTTACCTTCATTGGTATAAAAAACTTTACCTACATAGGCTTTTCCGTCTTCCGGGCAGGGGATCTCGATATTGTCAATCGAGAACTGGTACCGGCCTATAGTCACTTTGATAGGAATACTATCCACTGCGTTCTGACCTACACACACATTGCTGCTCTCGCGATAAATGAGCACGTATGCGTTGTAAACGCCCGATTCCTTGTAATAGTGCGGCACTGAATCTTTATTGGTCTTATCGTTTGTTCCATCGCCGAAGAACCACTCAATCTTATTGTATTCGTAGTCGGGGTGGCATGCGAATTTGATTGTGTCCTCGCCGCAAAGGGTATTCTCTGTGTCCGGCGAGAAGATTTGACCATTAATCGTGATATATTGTGTCAACGGCTTTGTGGCGCCTCCGGCCGAATAACCATAGGACTCATTGGAGGTAAAACCATAAACATGCGCGATGAAGTTTGAGCCGTTGCTCTTCAGCGTATGAGATGCGGCTGCGTTGCCTAACGAGATCTGAGCGTATTTGTAGGTGCTCGATCCACTTACGTTCTTAAAACTGGATGCAATACTGCTTCCGTCCAGCGTCATCTTGTCCGGTTGATCAGTCACTACGTTTACGTAGTGTGCAGTCGTTCCGTTCTTACTGGAATAGGTGGCAAACGTCACTTGGTCGATCTGTTGCTCAATCGGGTTCACCCAAAGCATAGCAGGGTCTCCGTCCGATACATCGTCGGCTTTTTTCGATGCCATGAACAGGTGTACAGCGCATGGACAACTCGTCGTTACTACGCAACTGCCGTCCTGTGCATAGGTTCCTTGGTCGCCGATGATGAACTCCCAGTATTGTTTGCGCTCGTTGGCGAAATTAAAGGTATGTACCAGATTTCCGTTGATTCGAACCTCTGTACCATCATTCAGCGCCAGTACGCGGATATAATCTTTATGTCGTCCGGCAGAAGCGGTCAAAACGAATGTGTTGCCCCAGTACTGGGTAGGCATTGCCTGCGAAAAAATATGGTCGCGCTCTTTTGTTTGATAAGGAATATTGGTATGGGGGCATCCCTGGAAAACAGCTATTTTCTTGCCATCGCGAGCTTTGACATATGTTCCGGAAAGGTCGCCCGCGTCTTTATCTTTCTTGCCGGTCCAAACGTAATAAACCTGACCTTTCATCAATACCGGCGAATGGAGTGTGTCGCCTGCTTTCCATGCAGCCAAAGCCAGTTGTTCCGGATCCATTCCTACGCCGCCCGAAAAATCATAAGCACTCTTGGCTGTGTTAATAGCCTCTGTCGGCTCTGTAGGGATATAATCCACGATGGTGTTATCTTCTGCGGCAATAATTGCGAAATGGCTACCTTGCGTAGAACCGACGCCTCCGTGATCAGAAGGAGTATAGGTCTGTATAACATATTCGTCCAGCAGTGAAGCAGTCGGGAGCACGTTCGTAGCATCGAATGTTGCTTTCTTGTAGTTGGTTGCGAAAAGGGATATGTTTGCCGTAGATGTGACGCGCAATGCACAAGTGTCCACTTTCTCCGAGTTGACAGCGTAACATACCTTGCCAGTGGTCGCCATCGTGGAACGAGCATTGCTCACCAATACATTGCCCGAATACAATTCTACCAATTGCATCTCTCCTGCGGTAACGTTTACTTTTTCCGAGTAACCGGAATAAGGGTTGACGATCGTCACTTCGCAGTTTTCACGGGAAGAAATAGACAGCGACAAAGTCAAATCATTGTTCGGATCCTGGTCCGCTTGCATAAAGGTAACCCAGAAATCTTTACCTTCCGTTGACTGTCCGTCTTGTACGGTACTCTGCGCTTTCGCACCGATGAATGGCACGACCAGCAGGCAGCAGAGTAGGGCATAAAATAGTTGTTTTCTCATATTGATTTGTGTGTTAAATGTGTTCAATTAAAAACGCTGCAAAGTTACACAAAATATCTTACGCGCGCGTGCACATTTCCGCGGAAAATGTAGAAAAATTGACACATTTATCGTATAGGTTGTCCTAAAATGGTATAAATCGACGAATTCCGTATAATAACAACTCGTCCTTCCCGCAGTATCTTGTATGCAGAGCTCTCCGAGCCGGTTGTAACGAAAGAGGAAGGAGTGTTCCCGTACGGGTCTCCATAGCTCTGTACCAACGTGCTGAAGTCAACGGCAATACCTTGTTTGTCGCCCCATATGAATTCCGCCAAATCCGGGTAGTCAATAAACGGGTTGCGGTTTCCTTGAATCTTGTTCACTTCGACAGCTCTCGCTTTTTCCTTGTCGCTTACCGGGTCCATCCGATGCCACTGCAACAGCAGGTCCCGCAACCACGGCCGGAACTCCTGCCAACTGTCGTTCGTCATCGCCATCCCCGGTTCGCCATTCTCGACCCATTTGAGCGAATCTCCATAACAGGTGGCTATATAGAAATACGCCCGTGCAAAGTCTCCTTTATATTCGTCTGCCGGGCAGAATACTTTTTGCAGCCCGTAAGCTTCACCGCTTCCTGTGGCAAAAGAGCCGTTCCAAAACGTGGTATCGCTGGGAATACCCGGTGCATGGTTGGATTTGCTGCGGTTGGCAGAGTAGTCTCCCGGTACCAAATGGAATAAATCGCAATATGCGGGATTGACATCTCCGCCCCACCAGCTCTTGGGCAGCATATGCTCGATATCGAACTCCGCTACGCTGGCAGTAGGAGTATTCGGATTGAAATATCGAATGTTGTCGGAGTACATATCCAGCACCTGGTTGGTGTTGGTGTCCCGGTCGGTATAATAGAATCCGTCCCATGTCTTACGGCTTCCGCTGCCGTATTTGTAACGGATGCCGCAATTAATGATTTCGCCTAAGATGGATTTGAGTGCGGAGTCCTGTGTGCCCTGCGCCGGAGCGTAGTAGTCGCCGGGCATAGGACCTATTGCCATGCACGAAGAGTCAACATGAAAAGTAGGAGGCGTGTATTTGTAGCCTGATATTTTCAGCGGAATGGTATGTGTTATTTCAACACCGTCCGGTCCTTTTCCCTGAATAGACAACACATCGTCTGCTGTGCCGGTGTAACTCAAGTTATAGGCAATATCCACCTCTCCTCCTTCAGCCGGCAACGTGTCCCGTCCAAGCGAAAAGACAGCGGCTTTCTGTAATGACAGATGAACGGGTCCCGTGACATGCTTCGTTTTGACATTTATTTGCGCCACATCCTCTGCAGGAATACTATCTTCTACCGGTGCGCTCCCGAAATCGACGGTATAAGGATGTTCGAAAGCAGCGGTATTAGGCAACGGGTCCGGTGCTTCGAACTCTATTCGCTGCACATACCACCGGTTGCTTGCAGCTACTTTGGCGGTAATACTGATTTCGCTGATAGCGGCATTGATATTCAATACATACGGCCAAATCTCCGTTCTATGTCCTGCGGCCCAAATGATATCTTGTCCGCAAATGGTAATTCCTTTGGTGGCTGCAGTGTCGTTTTTATTGCTATACGCAGCTGCATAAACGGTCATCCGGCTCACTTGATAGGCGGTGTTCAGAGTTATGGTCAATTCACCCTTTGCGTTTCCGGTGCCTCCTTTAACTCCTTTGCCATTTCCTGCATTGTAGATGTTGGACGCCGCAGTAACGCCGGTAGCGCAATTATCTGTTGCTTCGCTCACTATTTTAGCCAGATCGGTTATCTTACTGCTGGAGTCACCGGCAGAGTTGCCGCTCTTGAACACAATCGTATATGTCTCCGCCGAGAGGCAGAGAGAAAAGATTGATGCGAGAAAAAGTAGGATTTGTTTTCGCATGGCAAAAGGGTTAAATCTTAATAATCGTACATTTTTTAGGCCATTAAAGGGCTTATTTTGTGTCGGTTTTGTCTCGCTTTCGTCTCGTAAGTGAGTCGTATGTCGCTCGTAGCAGGCAAAATCTTAAAAATAGTACATTATTTCTCCTTCGGAACGAACGCCAAAAGTATATTCAGCATCACGTACCATAATATACATCCCGTACCGCTGAAAAGCGCAAACTCAATATGTTTGGCGAGTATCGCTTTCGCTACGCAATAACCGATGATGATGACACAACCTACCAGGAAACTGATAATCACAGTCTTGTCTTTCTTGAATCCCTTAAAACTGAAGAACGGTATCTCCGCGTTCAGCAGGTAGCAGCTGACGATAGAAAGGCCCAACAGACACCATCCTATCCAGTCGTAGGCAATCATGGCATACGGCATGCTGCATAAACCGCCCCAGAAGATGGCATTGGCAGGAGTTGCCAGACCGATAAACGAATCATGCTGCCGTGCATCGACATTGAATTTAGCCAGCCGCAAAGCGGAAAAAGCAGCCATCAGCAGAGCAATCAAAGCCCACCATCCTAAAACAGGTTTCAGCCAGCAGAAAAGCATCATCGCCGGAGCCAAGCCGAATGTGATATCATCCGCCAATGAGTCCAACTGTATGCCAATGGGGCTTGGAGCCTTGAGCAAACGCGCGCTCAGCCCGTCGAAGAAGTCAAAGAATGCTCCCGCTAAAATGAAGACGAAAGCCCATATAAACGCTCCTTGAGTGGCTAAAAACACTGCAATACTGCCGCAAAGGAGGTTGCAACTTGTGATGGCATCGGGGATAATACGTTTGTAATTCATTTGATAGTCGTTTTTGTGAGTACTTTATTCTTCTAATTTTTTATATACATAGTACGTGATGACAAATGTAGTAATACTACACGCATTGGCAATCCAGAAGAAAGCGGAATAACCTACAGCCATCTCCAAACTGCCGGCTATAAAACCTGGTATCATCATGCTCAGCGCCATAAAGGCCGTGCAAATAGCATAATGGGATGTTTTGTATTCGCCTTCTGAGAAATGCATCATGTACATCATATACGCCGTGAAACCGAAACCGTATCCGAAGTTCTCGAAGCTGACCGCACTGCCGATAATCCATAGTGACTCCGGTTGCGCCATACTGAGATAACAGTAAACGAAACTGGGCAGTGTCAATGCTGAAGCCATCAGCCACAGGGAGCGTTTCAGCCCATGGCGGGAAATGTATATTCCACCGAGAATACCTCCCAATAACAGGAACACCACACCGATAGTTCCGTATAACAAACCTACCGTATCCGTGCTCAGTTCCAGTCCTCCACCGAGAATCTGGCCGTTTCTAAGCATCGTTGCACGGCTGTCAACCAAGAAAGGCTGGCATAATTTCACCAAAAAACCTTCGCTCAGACGGTAGAGCAGCATAAATGCGATTGCCAGACCCACTCCCGGTTTCGTAAAGAAGGTGACGAAAGACTCTTTCAGTTCCCGCATCGCTTCGCCGGCGTTTTTGAGCGACCGCTGATCGTCCGCTTGCGCTTTGGGAAGGAAGAATATATGGTATATCGTTACGCAAAACAGGATGAAACTGGTAGCGCCCAAGGTCAACTGCCAGGACAAAGGAATATCGTTTGTCCGGCTCTCGATATATCCCGCTATATACACCAGTACTCCTTGTGAAAAGACAGAGGCAATGCGGTAAAAAGTGGACCGGATTCCGATGAAGGCAGCTTGGCTTCTGCTGTCATGTGCCAACATATAATATCCATCCGCAGCTATATCATGGGTCGCAGAAGCGAAAGCCGCGATGATAAAGAATATCAGTGTCCATCTGAAAAGCCCCACTGATGTCTCTTTCGCCGCGATAGTTTCAGCCGCAGGATGGGGGAGCGTAACAGTCAGTAGGATACATAGCACGGTCATTAGTGCTTGCATCGCGATAATCCACCATCTTTTGGTGCGGATGATATCTACAAAAGGAGCCCATAATCCCTTGAGAAACCAAGGGAAATAGAGCAGCGTTGTAAAGAACGCCAATTGGTCGTTAGGGACGCCCATTTTAGCAAACAGCATCACAGAGATGCTGTTTACCAGGAAATACGGGATCCCTTCTGTGAAGTACAGAGTAGGTACCCACACCCAAGGCGATATGTTCTTCTCCTTATTAATAATACGCGCGCGTGATTATTGGAAGTTAGCGCGGTTGTCCGTTATCTCTGCCTGATCTTCTACCAGTTGCATAGCCTGATAGGGGAGATAAGCGAAGCGGCTTGCCAACTGTGCTTTCTCTGTTTCAACAACAAAATCTTCTGTCAGATTGTTGGCAGCGCCTGTCTTAACGACGAAGACACCCATATTACCCTGAATAGGCTCACTCAGAGTGTTCTCGCCCTGTGCCACAGCCTTACCGATAACAGCAGGCTCCATTCCTGCATTTCCGAAACGGCTGTCGCCCAGCGCAACGCGGTCGATATGCTGAATGCTCTGTCCCATCTTCTCGGCAGCGGCTTCCAGACTCTCTGCGCCCTTCAGTTTCTTCTTGATATAGGCTGCCTTGGCGTTATTCATTGCTTCGTAAGTCAATTCGGCACGAACAGCATCCAACGGACGATAGTCACCGTCGTTAACCTCTGTCAGAGCTGCTACTACGAACTGCTGACCGCACTCGAAGACGTCGCTCACAGCACCTTCTTTGGCTTCAAAAGCCCAACGAACGATAGGACGGCTGGATTTCAACTGGCCTACTTTGTCCGTGTTCTCCGTCAGGTTGTATTGCGGTACTACGGTCATACCTGCCTCTTGAGCTGCTTTTTCCAAAGCTTCAGCGTTGTTATTATTAACGATAAACTGCTTTGCGTTGTTGTAGATGATCGAATAAGTCTTGCTGGACGGGGTTACCTCACGTGCCAGAATAGCCAGTTTTACTTTCGGGGTCGGTTTGCCGATCTCCATAATCTCGAAGGTTTGTTCTCCCATTCCCTGAGCTACGGTAAAACGATCACCACGTTTGCCGCTCAATGCAGGTTCTGCAATATTCTTCGGCAGGTCAGCAGCTTTGAACCAACCTAACTCTTGATCTTCCTGACCTTCAACGATCGCCTTCAGTTCAACGGAATCAGGCATTGAATAGCCGGCCTTCATGATGCGGGCCATTGCATACGTGTTGTTCTCGAAAAGAATCTCGGTGCAGTCGCCTGCCTTTGCGCCGCTACTGAATGCAAACTCTTTGAACTGCGCAGGAACGTTCTCTGCCGAGTAGTCACGTCCGTCATACATGATGTCCGAATTGGTGTTTACTACCAGACTTACGTCTTCAGCTGTTTTGAATTCTTCCTGCAAGCCGGTCATCAGTTCCTTGGCTGCCTTGAAATCATCCTCGCTGGGTACGATGTCAAATGCTACATATTTGATAGCACGGTTAGGAGTTTGTTTGTATTGTGATTTGTGCTGCTTGTACAGTTTCTTGATATCGCTGTCGCTTACCTTGACCAGGCTGTCAGCCACGCTATAATATGGTTGCATCACGAAGTCCGCACTCACGCCGTTCTGACGGCTGTTGAACGCATACTCGGCATCCAGCGAGTTTGCCTTGAGCAGGTGTTGGAGCAGGGTGGTGTATTTCTCCTGCATATAGCTGATACGAACAGCTTTTTCCCAATACAGCCAATAGGTCTTGGCTTGTTTCAGGTTAGCGTTCTCTTCGTCGGCATCCTCACTGTTGATAGCTTGCAACAGACCAATTACCGCTTGGCGGTTGAACTGACCGTTTTCGTCCATGAATGCGCGGCGGCCGCGGATGATCTGGTGGGGATTCTCACCAATGCAAAGTTCGCTCAATTCATCTGTAGTGATGTCCAAGCCGATCTCCTTCGCTTGTGCGCGGAGCGTATAGTCCATCACGAACATGTTCCATACCTGGTTGCGAATCTGAGCGTACATGTCTTCGTCGAAATCGGTACGACCGCTCTCAATCTTGTACACCTCGGTTAATTGCTCTCTGGCTGCCTCATACTCCGTGTAGTGGATCTTTTGACCTTCTACTTCGCCTACGTTCTCGCGGCTACGGTTGAAGAAACTACTACCGGAGTTCAAAAAGTCTCCGAGGATAAATGCCAGCATGGCGAGACCGACAATAGCGATCAACAATGCGCCATGATTTCTAATTTTTTGTAAACTTGCCATTTTTGTATATTTAATTTAAATTTTTCTTTCTCGTTTAGAAGTTCGGATTGGTGCTTTCCTCCATGTATGCGCGGTAAGGCTCGCAGGTTCCGTTATAGTTTTGTATTTTACCATTAATCAACACGGTATCACCTACTGCCACTTGGTTGATGTTTGTGAACTTTCCGCTGGCGGTTTTGCAATACGTCTGGTAGCATGTCGCATAACTCAAACCGTCCGAGATGTTGAAGGTCATGTTGCCGTAGGTGCCCAGATCGGTTGTCTCCACGCTGGTAACGACGCCACGAACGCGGTAACTCTCTGTCGAAGTGGCTTTTTTCTCCAGCGTCAAGGCAATCTTCTCTGCTTCGGTTACGCTGATTTCACCCTCTTTAGGAGCAGGACAACCTGGGAAGGGCCCGAATACCTCGTTGAAATGCGCATTGGATGAACTATAGACGAAACAAGCACCGCTGCTCTCATATGTGCCGCTGTAATTCATCGGATAGCAACTGATCACCACGAAATCACCAATCTGGATGCAATCCAAATCCGGTAATTTTGCACCGAATTTGCCCAGAATGCGGTATGCGTAGAATTGCTTGGTTCCCTTGCCGTCCTGACGGGCGCTCAACCATATATAATCATTTCCGTATCTCGGGAAATCGTTGGCGAAATTATCGCCGCGACCCTTTGTATCAAAACTGGTAACCCAGCCTTTGATAAAATATTTGTCCTTTGATGTCTCTCCGGCTGCCAGTTTCTGGGCTATCTTCACCGCCTCGTTGACATTAATCGTACCCTCCGGAATCTCTACGCCGGAAGGGTCTGCCGTCGGTTCGGGGTCAGCAATCGTCGGGAGTGTATCGTTTTTTGTCTTTTCGTTATCACCCGGAGATGCAATATACGGATTCTCCTTGCAACCGAATAAAACCATTCCTAATACGGCGGTCAGGGCTACTAAACTCTTTACTTTCATATATGTATTATTTTAAGATTTTACGCTTTTACTCAAAAATAACGTGCAAAGGTACGAAAAAATATTCACGCGCGCAAATAAATGTGGAAAAAAATGAAAAAAAACGCATATTTCTTGCGTATATCAAAATTTTGTAGTAATTTTGTCCGCTTTTTCGATGGTGGGGCATTTTGGGCTCACACGAACAGGCGTAGTATTAACATGAAAGCGATGGTTTGAAAGCTTTTGACTTTTGACTTTTGACTTTCGACTAAAGGCTTAAACTATAGCAACTATTCCTCAACGGCCACGCGGTGGCCGAGTTATTAAAGAAGACCCGCACCGGATTAATGATAAAATCCGCGGGGTCGCGCAAGTTCGCCTCATTGGCGACAATGTAGAGCAGGGTATCTACACGTTCCAGCAAGCTATGAGAATTGCGGATGAGCAAAATCTTGACCTCGTCGAGATAGCGCCTACCGCTAACCCGCCCGTTTGCCGTGTGATTGATTATCAGAAATTCCTCTACGCTCAGAAGAAAAAGCAGAAAGAGGCAAAGGCCAACCAGAAAAAGCAAGAGGTGAAGGAGATCCGATTCGGACCGCAGACGGACGACCACGATTATAACTTCAAACTCAAGCATGCGATTGAGTTCCTCAAAGAAGGCAACAAAGTGAAAGCATATGTCTTCTTCCGTGGACGATCCATCGTGTTCAAGGAGCAGGGCGAATTGTTATTGGCTCGTTTTGCAAATGACCTGGCTGAGTACGGAAAACCCGACAATGTGCCTAGTCTCGAAGGCAAGAGAATGATTCTCTTCATCAGCCCCAAGAGCCAGAAGTAAATAGAAATTAAAATAAAAACCGCCCGAAGGCTTACCTTTAATTGGCGCCGTGTGCGCCCTGCTGCCTGTCGGACGTATTATTAACAATTAAATATTTATTACAAAATGCCAAAGGTAAAAACGAACTCCGGTGCTAAAAAGCGTTTCACGCTTACCGGAACCGGTAAAATCAAGCGTAAGCACGCTTACAAAAGTCACATTCTGACGAAGAAGACTAAAAAGCAAAAACGCAACTTGACTCATGTTGCTATCGTTGATCATTCGAACACACGCTCCATCCGTGAGATGTTGTTGCTTCGTTAAGTACTAACCATTAAAGTGAAAGGACAGAGAAAATGCCAAGATCAGTAAATCACGTTGCTTCGCGCAATCGTCGCAAGAAGATCATGTCGCTCACCCGTGGTAACTTTGGTGGCCGTGCTAATGTATGGACCGTAGCAAAGAACACATGGGAGAAAGGTTTGCAGTATGCTTACCGCGATCGTAAGAACAAAAAACGTACCTTCCGCGCTCTCTGGATCCAGCGTATCAACGCTGCTGCTCGTCTGGAGGGATTGAGCTACAGCCAGTTGATGGGCTGCCTCAAGAAAGCAGGTATCGTCATCAACCGCAAAGCGCTCGCTGACCTCGCTATGAATCAACCCGCTGCCTTCAAAGCAGTTGTTGACCAGGCGAAGAAGAAAGCAGAGAAAGCTGCTAAGTAAGGGAGAAAGAAAACTGGTAATCTACTAAACCTGTAGTCTGGTAAACTAATAAACTAGCAAACCGGTAGACTATAAGACTAGTTGACTTGAACCTCGGTTCTTACAAACAAAAAGGCTCGCAGTTATGCGAGCTCTTTTTTGTGTATAGGCGCTTATAATTGCCTTTTGTGTATAGGCGCTTATAATTGTCTTTTGTGTTTTTGGTGCTGATAATTGCCTTTCTCAATGCACTGTGAGCTAGACCATACCTAGACCATACCTAGACGATATAAAATGCCATAGGCGGGGGTATTACTCAGATTTCTCCGAGTTCTCGGAGAATCTTTTCTTGTAGTTCTTGGCTGGCAGGGACTAAGGGGAGGCGGAGGGAGTTGGTGATGATACCTTTCTGCGCCAAGACGGCTTTGATGCCTACCGGATTGCCTTCTGCGAAAAGAAGGCGAATCATCTCTGCATATTTTGCTTGCAACGCTGCGTCTTTGTCATGCACGATGTGGTAAAAGTCTTCGGGAAAGGCGTTGCTGGCCACGGAGATCAGACCTGCTGCTCCTGCTTCCATCAGCTCGCAGGCTATGCCGTCATCGCCGGAGATGACTAAGAGAGGAGGAAACCCCTCCCCATCCCTCCCCTCAAGGGAGGGAGTATTGGATAATTGGATTAGGTGCTTGATCTGCTCTACGTTTCCGCTCGCCTCTTTGATGCCGAGGATCTTGTCCGGATGGGCGTTGTAGATGCGCATGACGGTTTCTGGGAGCAGGTTCACACCCGTGCGCCCGGGTACGTTATATAATATTACGGGAATCGGGCTTGCCTCTGCTATGGCGCAGAAATGTTGGAAGAGCCCTTCCTGATTCGGCTTGTTATAGTACGGACAAACGGAAAGGATAGCGGCGTAGTTGTCTATGAGCTCGCCATGCATGGCGGCTAACTCGGTACATACAGCCGCGGTGTTATTGCCGCCGACGCCGAGGACGAGAGGAAGAACCCCTCCCGGCCTCCCCTCAAGGGAGGGGACAGGATGGGTGTGGACGTAGTTGACGATGAACTGCCTTACCTCTTTTTTCTCTTCAGGAGTGAGTGTAGCTGCTTCGCCGGTAGTTCCGAGCACTACGATATAGTCCACAAAACCTTTGAGTTGTGTGTCCAATAGACGCGCCAAAGCATCGTAATCCACGCTCCCGTCTGCCTTGAACGGCGTAATAAGAGCTGTTCCTAATCCTTTCAATTGACTATTATTTTTCATTTTTTTTATTCCCTCCCATGAAAGGAGAGGTTATCAGTCGTTGCTTTTGATGGTAGTAAGGTAACTCATGATCTGGTTATAGAGCCATGAGGCTTCCAGTTGCGCCGCTTCTCCTTGCTCCGGTGTGAAATCCGGTAGTGAGAGAAGCATATCGTGTATTCCTTCGCCCAAGTTAAGACCCACTTTGAAATCCGCATCTGCAAACATCGTCAGATATCGCAGCGGCAAAAGGGGACGGGTAGTAAGATCAATGAGCAGGTCGTAGTGTTCTGCTGCCAAATCGCGTAGCACATAATCGCGCGGTTTGCCAAGCAGGTTATAATCTGCCAGACCCAGGATGCGGCTTTGCGGCAGAACGAGCGAGACAATCTCTTTTTTCTCAACGTATCCCCACATCGTAACATCCATCTGACGGAGCAACAAGTCCTGCCGTATGGTTTTGATACTGTCATTCCGCTCCAGCACATCGCTCTCATAGATAATCATCACCTTGAGCGGTTGGTCAAGATGCGGGAATCGCGGTTCGCGCTCCGGCATCCGCTGGCGCAAGTAATCAAATATGAACCAGTATAATTTTTTCATTTCCTCATTTACTTATTTTCTCATTTTATCATTTCTAAAAACTCCTCTTCACTCATTAGTCTGATACCGAGTGCCTCGGCTTTCTTCAGTTTCTCCGGACCCATGTTTTCTCCGGCGAGGATAAAGGAAGTTTTCTTGCTTACCGAGCCTACGTTCTTTCCTCCGTGCGCCTCAATCATTGCTTTGTATTCGTCCCTGCTGTGTTGAGCAAACGTACCACTTATCACAATTGACATGCCGTCTAACTGATGGCTGATGGCTGATGGCTGAAGGCTCTCTCCTTCCATCTGCAAACCGGCTTGGCGAAGGCGGTCCAATATCTCCAGATTGCGGATGTCTTCAAAGTATCTGACGATGTTTTCCGCTATCTGCGGTCCTACGTCTTCGATTGCGCATAACTGCTCCGCCGTAGCCCACTGGAGCGAATCAATCGTGTTGTAAACACGTGCAATCTTTTTCGCGGTGGTCTCGCCTACCATTCTTATTCCCAACGCAAAGAGAACTCTGGACCAAGGCACTTTCTTGGACGCCTCAATACCATCCAGAATATTCTGAGCGGATTTGTCTCCGAGCCGTTCCTGCGCGGCAATATCTTCCCGCCGCAAGGAATATATATCTGCGATGTTGTGCAATAAACCTTTTTGATAGAGCAGGTCAATCGTTTCTTCTCCCAGACCTTCAATATCCATGGCTTTGCGTGAAACGAAATGCTCAATCTTACCCTTTATCTGCGGCGGACATCCCGTTTCATTCGGACACCGCCAAGCGGCTTCGCCGGGAATTCTTACCAACGGCGTGCCACATTCGGGGCACTTTGTTGGAAAGAATGACCGTCCTTCGGACTGTAAGACCGTTTCACTGTAAGACCGCTCTGCTGTAAGACCGCCTTCGGCTGTAAGATTCTCTTTCCCTGTTATCTTCGGGATGATTTCACCTCCTTTTTCCACCCATACCATGTCTCCCGGCCGGATGTCGAGGGAACGGATGAAATCTTCATTATGCAGCGTGGCGCGTTGTACCACTGTGCCGGAGAGTTGAACAGGTTCCAGATTAGCAACCGGCGTGACGACGCCTGTGCGTCCTACCTGATAGGTGATTTCCTTTAACAATGTCAGTTGTTTCTCTGCGGGGAACTTATATGCAATCGCCCATCGCGGTGTCTTGGCGGTATAGCCGAGTTCTTCCTGTTGGGCTAAGTTGTTTACTTTGAGCACGATGCCATCCGTTGCAACCGGCAGGTTCTTGCGCTCCGTGTCCCAGTAAGCGATATACGCCATCACTTCATCCACGGAGTGGCAGACTTTGATTGCATCAGAGATATGAAAACCCCATTCTTTGGCGGTTTGCAGGCGTTCGTAATGGGTCTTTCCCGGCAGATTTTCTCCCAGCATATAATAGAGGTATGCTGTCAGTCCGCGGCGCGCTACTTCTTTCGGGTCCTGTAGTTTCAAAGTACCGGATGCCGCATTGCGCGGGTTGGCAAAGAGCGGTTCTTCCTGCTCCTCACGCTCTTTGTTAAGGGCTTCAAATCGCTCCCATGGTAGCAGTACTTCACCGCGTAACTCAAAGAATTCCGGAATGTCGTCTCGTTCTATCCGCCAAGGAATAGAAGGGATGGTTTTGATATTTGCGATGACGTCGTCTCCCTGTTGTCCGTCTCCGCGTGTCAGCGCGCGGACCAGAACGCCATGTTCGTACCACAGCGAGATAGAGAGTCCGTCGTATTTCAGTTCGCACACTATTTCCACGCCCGAAGGCAACTTGCGTACCCAGTCTTCGATCTCTTCGCGCGAATAACTGTTTGCCAGCGACAGCATGGGGTATTTGTGTTTGACTGTCTCAAACGCTTTCCGCCCTTTCTCCTCCCCTTGTGGGGAGGTCGGGTGGGGTTTCTCCAAATCTGATCCCACATGCTGGGTAGGAGATTTCGGGTCAAACATATCCGGGTACTGCGCCTCCAACACCTGAAGCCGGTGCATTTTCTCGTCGAACTCACGGTCTGAAAGAGTAGGCATGTTAAGTACATAGTACTTATAGTTTGCTTCTTCCAGTTCTTTTCGCAGCGCTTTCAGTTCTTCGCGCTCCGGTTCTTCTATGGCGGAAAAGAGATCCATCATCTGACAATCAGTTTATGAGAAATAATGTTTCCTTTGTAATAGAAATGCAGCACATACAGCCCCGGCGGAAGCGGCATGAAGCGCTTCAGCTCGTCAGGAAGGTTTGGGTTTTTAGTGGAAAACGTATAGTATTTGGAGTGTTTCTCAAAGATGTCTCCTTCGTAAATGATTTTCGTCGGCGGACAGATAGGCATTCCGTTGATGGAATAGATATCGAAATAGACCAGCGGATCTTCCGTAGCAGAAGTATAGACATAATAGAACGCCATGCTGTCGGTGTTTAGGGCCGTGTTGGCGACATAGGGTTCAAAACTCAGTGACAGCGTGCTATCCAGTTTCAGACCTACTAAGACCGGGTCGTGGTCGGAGCAACGGAACATGGTTTTGTCGCTTGACTTGTCGTAGGTATAGCGGTCGTCTTCATCCGAATTGATATGATATGCCGCCATGCCTGTTACTTGCCGGTACATCGTCTCGCTGCAGATGGCATGGTCGATATAACTTGCCAAGCCTCCGAACATGTAACTATAGCTGCTGTCGGCATGGAACGCACGGTGAAGGTCTATCAGACCGTTATTGACGAAAGCAAGGATAGGGTCTGTAAACGCATAGCAGTTGAGGTCCCCCATGAAGAGCGCATCGTCATCGTGTATGTTACTGTTCTGGCGGTAAGAGTTATAGAGTTTGTATACCGCTTTCGATTCGTTGACACGTCTGTCTCCTCCGCCTGTGTTCATCGCCTTGAAATGGTTGATGGAGTAGATGAAGCGTTCTCCTGTAGCCAGTTCGCGGAAGCACAGCATTTTCTTGCGGTTCTGGGTCTCCACATTGGTTTCTGTAGGCAAACCGACCGGCTCTACTATTTTGGAATCATAGACAAAATCGACTTTCTGGAACGTCCCCGAACCGGCATCGTGAAAATGGCGGTAAGAACGATGAGGGAGGTTTTTGTTCAGGTCAGAGACGATCTCTTCAATCGCTTCGTCTCCTTGCTGCAACTCGACAAGTCCGTATATGTCGGCGTTAATCTTCTTCAGCGCGGCACTCACTTTGGCTCGCTGGTCCTGGTGCTCGGCATAACTATCCGCTCCCATCGAACCCCATGTCATATAGTAGTTCTCGAGGTTAAATCCGCACACCAACAACCGGTAGTCGCCCAGATCCGGCAATCCTGCTTCCAGGTCTGCGCGTTTGTTGCCGGACCAAGTGCCGGACTGGAAAGTCAGTTTGGCAGGGGATGAGTTGTCCACTTTGGCTGTCAGGTTAATAATCTTCTCCCCGCACCGGTGATAACCGCTTACGTTCGCGAGAGAGAACATGCATGAGTTGTTCACGCGCACCGTCTCGTTGAACTCCTCGGAACCGGCTATTCCCCGGCTCTCCGGCTGAAACCTGCGCCACGGCGAGACCGTGTAGTTTCCGTTCGCGTTAGCGCACACCACCATCGGCATGTCGAAAACAACCGTTTGCCCCAAGTACGGCCGGAGTGCTTCCACCGACCAAGTTCCGGGATCGGCAATCGAGATATGCACTTGTGCGAACAGGGAACTGCACATCACTATCATTGCCATCAATGTGAAACGAACCTTCATGTGTCTTTTTTCATAAAATCGCTGCAAATTTACACATTTTTTTGCACATGTGCAAGTTTTTTCGTAACTTTGCCACCGATTTTGACAATTGGACACGAATAAGTATGAGTTTTTCGGAATTCTGGAATGCAATAAAGATCCGTAAATGGGGCAAGTATGTAATTACCATCCTTGTCTTTTTGACGGTGTTCCTGTTTATCGGCGAGCAGAGTCTGATACAGACGATCCGCCGTAGCCGTGAAATCCGTCATCTGGAGGAACAACGGGACATGTATCGCGAAGGAACGGAGAAAGCGCAACGTGAGATACAGACGCTTCATCATCCGGACAGCCTGGAGAAGTACGCGCGCGAACATTATTATATGCATCAGGAAAACGAAGATATTTACCTGGTGGAAGAGTAGGTGAAAGGTGAAAGGTGAAAGGTGGAAGGTGAAAGGTGAAAAGTGAAAGGTGAAAAGTGAAAGGTTAGGAATATGAGAAAATCAAGTATATTATTAATCATCGGTATGGTGATTCTCGGCGTGGGTGCAGCCTTGAGTGTAGCAAAGATAGAGCCATGGGCGGATGGTGTACTTATCGCCGGAGCGATAGTTGTAGTAATCCGCGGTTTTATCCGGAACCGAGAGAAAGACTAAAATGTGTATATATACATAGTATATATACAGTAAAAGCATAAGAATTGCCAAAAAATACGTTTATCCTTCGGTTATCCTTGGGGAATCCTTGGGTTATCCTTTGGTGCGGAGTCGTAACGGACTCTAAATCCAAATGAAGATGACAGACAAGAGTAATAGCGATGACAGACAAGAGTAATAGCGATGATAGACAAAGGTAATAGCGATGATAGACAAGAATCGGACAGAACATATCATTCTTGGTGTTGATCCGGGTACACTTTTTATGGGTTACGCCATCTTGCACACCGTCGGCCAACAGGTTGAAATACTGGAGTTTGGCGCGTTTGACGTACATAAGATAGAAGGTCAGTATCCGCGTCTGCAGAAGGAGTTCTTTTTTCTTCAGGAAATCATAGACAAATACCATCCGTCGTGTCTGGCGATAGAGACCCAGTTTGTGGATAAAAACCCTCAGACGATGATCAAGATTGTTCACGCGCAAGGAGTGGCAATCGCAGCGGCTCTGAGCAAGGATGTGCCGATATACGAGTATTCGCCGATGAAAATCAAGATGGCAATTACGGGAAACGGCCATTCGTCCAAAGAGCAGGTGGCGGGAATGTTGCAGCGATTTCTGCATATCCCCGAAGAAAAAATGCCCAAGAAACTGGATGCAACGGATGCGTTGGCGATAGCTTATTGTCATTACCTACAATTAGGGATGCCGATGGCTGAAGGCGGAGCCAAAGACTGGACTACTTTCGCGCGTCGCAAAGGGCTGACGGACAAAGGTATGACGGGTCCTGCCGCACAATTGGCTGCTGCGCTCGCTACTGCTAAAAAGAAGAAATAAAATCTTTCGACTTTTGACTTTCGACTTTTGACTTTCGACTTTTGACTTTCTACTTTTAATTTTTAATTCATAATTCATAATTTTTAATTTTTTTATCCCTAAAATTTGGTAGTATCAAAAAAATGTTGTAATTTTGCAGCGGATTTGAAGAGGACCGGCTACGCCTGACAGAGTACAGACCGGCTGCGCCTGACAGAGTACAGACTGAATTACACCATGCGGATAGTGAATCGGTCTATCAGCGAGTAAAACGAGCGGTCTGTCAGTGAAACGGTCTGTCAGCGAAGCGGTCTAACAACGAAGTGGTCTTATAAATCTAAAAAAATAATAATACTATGGCTTACAAAATTTCAACAGACTGCGTAGCTTGCGGTACTTGTATTGACGAATGTCCGGTAGGAGCAATTTCTGAGGGTGAACACTACTCCATTGATCCGGAGATCTGCATCGAGTGCGGAACCTGCGAAGGTGTATGCCCGAGCGGTGCAATCAGCCTTTAAGCGTTGCAAAATGGGGCATTTTTAGCGTAAAAATGTGCATTTTTGGGGGACTATAAAGGTAGTTCCTCATTTTTTTTGCAAAAAATGCAAGGTAGGTATTGCAAATTTCAATATTTTTTTGTAATTTTGCACCGTATTTTCAAAAAATTGGCCAAAATGGAAGAAAATAAACCATTAACCGAACAAACTAATGTACAAGCCGGGCTGACTTCTCCGATGATTCCGGAGGAGAAAGCTTCCATGTTAGACGCGTTCTTCCGTATCCATGATTTTCTCGTAGCTCACGCAAAAATGCCCATCCGTCGCCAACTGATGGACGAGATAGATTGGGGGGATCGTTTGATAGCTATCAAAGGCGGCCGAGGAGTAGGAAAGACGGATTTCCTTCTGTTCCGCGCGAAAGAGATAGAGGCAGAGTTTCAAAAACGTCAAGAAGAGGAGACGCAGAAGAAGCGTCGCAGAAAAGCACCCAAAGTGATTCGTCCCTGCCTCTACGTCAGCATGAATGACTTCTTCTTTACCAAGCATTCACTGATGGAGCTGGCGTCTGATTTTGTATCGAAAGGCGGAGAATATCTGTTGCTGGACCAGGTGTTCAAGTATCCCAACTGGTCGCGCGAGTTGAAACGGTGCTATTCCCGTTTCAAGAAACTGCATATCATCTTCTGTGCAACCCCCGTCATGCCGATTGACGAGGATAACAACGACCTGAAGGATATCGTGCAGACCTACAACCTCCGCGGTTTCTCGTTCCGCGAGTACCTCAATCTGCAGACGGGCTTGCGTCTCCATTCCTATAAGCTGGAAGAGATCATCCAACGTCATGCTTCCATCTCGCGCGAGATATGCGAACGGGTTCATCCTCTGGATTATTTCAAGGCTTATCTGCATCACGGATATTATCCTTCGTATCTGGAGAGTACTTCTTTTGAGGCAGAGTTGCTGAAGACGATGAACAGCCAGTTGGAGGTGGATGTGCTGATGATCAAGCAGATAGACGTGGCATGCCTTCATAAGTTGCGCAAGCTGCTTTATATTCTGATGGAGGAGGCACCGAGCGCACTGAATGTGTCCAGCATCTCCGACGAGATCGAACTCAGCCGCGCGACGACGATGAACTATATCAAATATCTCAAGGACTCGCGTCTGATCAATCTGCTCTATATGGAGAACAAGAATTTCCCCATGAAGCCGACCAAGGTGTATATGCATAATACCAACCTGGCGCGCATGATCTTCACCCGTGAGTTGAATCCGATGGATATGTACGAGACCTATTTCTACACCGCTATCCACGGCTCGCACAAGGTGAACGCCACCGAGCGCTCGGCGATGTTTATCGTAGATAACACCTATTATTTCGATGTCCGGGAAAAGCCGTCCAGCCGCGATACGATCCGTCCTACGGCGGTAGCGGACATGGAGCTCGGCAGGGGCAATATGATCCCGCTGTGGCTTCTTGGATTTTTGTACTAGGGTCCTAGGATCCTAGTATACTAGTATACTAGCTAACTAGCTTTTTATCAACTCAACAATATTTTAACAACAAATTTATCTTATGGCAAAAGAAAAGAAATTTATGACCATGGATGGTAACGCCGCTGCGGCGCATGTGGCATACATGTTCACCGAGGTAGCTGCTATCTATCCTATCACGCCGTCGTCGCCTATGGCGGAGAACGTGGACGAGTGGGCTGCCGCAGGTCGCAAGAACCTCTTCGGCGAGACCGTACTCGTGCAGGAGATGCAGTCTGAGGCAGGTGCCGCAGGTGCTGTTCACGGTTCGCTGAACGCAGGTGCGCTCACCACCACTTTCACCGCTTCGCAGGGTCTGCTGCTGATGATCCCGAACATGTACAAGATTGCCGGTGAGTTGATCCCGACCGTCTTCCATGTATCGGCTCGTACGCTGGCAAGCCACGTGCTCTGTATCTTCGGTGACCACCAGGATGTCATGGCTTGCCGCCAAACCGGTTTCGCTATGCTCGCTGAGGCTTCCGTACAAGAGGTGATGGACCTCGCCGGAGTAGCACACCTCGCTACTATCAAGAGCCGCGTGCCATTTTTGAACTTCTTCGACGGTTTCCGCACGTCCCACGAGTACCAGAAGGTGGAAGCGATGGATATGGAGGACCTCCGTCCATTGGTAGACTACAAGGCGCTCCAGGAGTTCCGTGAGCGTGCCCTCAGCCCGATGCGTCCGGAGATGAAAGGTATGGCGGAGAACCCCGATGTCTTCTTCGCTCACCGCGAGAGCTGCAACCGTTACTATGACGGCGTAGCTGACATCGTTTCCGATTATATGAAGGAGATCAGCAAGATCACCGGCCGCGAGTACCGTCCGTTCAACTACTACGGTGCCGCTGACGCAGAGAACATCATCATCTGTATGGGTTCTGCTTGCGAGGCTATCCGCGAAGTGATTGATTATGAGGCTGCTAAGGGTAACAAGAAACTCGGTCTCATCAACGTTCACCTCTATCGTCCGTTCAGCCTCAAGTACTTGCAGGAGGCACTGCCGAAGACCGCAAAACGTATCTGCGTGCTCGATCGTACCAAAGAGCCGGGCGCTAACGGCGAACCGCTTTACCTCGATGTAAAAGACGCACTCGACGAACTCGGTCTGAAAGACCTGCTCGTAGTGGGCGGTCGTTACGGTCTGGGTTCCAACGATACCACTCCGGCACAGATGCTCGCAGTATTCGAGAACCTCGCGCTGCCGCAACCGAAGAATCATTTCACCGTGGGTATCAACGATGACCTCACCTTCACTTCTCTGCCGGTTGGCGAGGAGATCGCCATGGGTGACGCTTCGCTCTTCCAGGCTAAGTTCTACGGTCTGGGTGCCGATGGTACCGTAGGTGCTAACAAGAACAGCGTAAAAATTATCGGTGACAACACCAACAAGTACTGCCAGGCTT
>ERZ842401.746-NODE-746-length-47809-cov-19.453805_pt1 | contig 47809 bp, 53 predicted proteins | sample MGYA00521270_ERZ842401 | MGnify/ENA primary metagenome ERZ842401 (study PRJEB31892, sample SAMEA3878208) | bioreactor metagenome | biome: Moose rumen | place: Sweden | collected 2011-10 | study: EMG produced TPA metagenomics assembly of the PRJEB12797 data set... | reverse complement strand
TTTGTTGCCCAGGAACTTATAAAAATAGTTAAACTAAAGTGCTGCGGAATTTAGGGTATGAGCATTTTAATCAAGGCATAGGATTGGATATCTTCCCGATAGACAACTGCAAACCAGAGTTTGCAAATGCTAACTGGGAGAAAATAAATGAATTGGTTTTGTGGAATTCCACTAACATGCGCCGTAGCCATCAGTCCCCTTCACAAAAAGATTTAGAACGAATGGACAAATATCCCCTACGAGATGGCAAAGAGATCTTGAGAGAATTAAATAGTATTGCCACACATTACAATTATCAAAAGACAGAATTTGGTATTGTTTCCACTATTACGGCATATCGGGCTGAACGCCAGATTTATAAATGGAAGGATATATTAGACATCATTGATTACAATTTTTATGGCTATCAGATAAAAATCCCACGAAATTATAATAATATTCTACGTACAACTTATGGGGATTATATGCAACTTCCTCCTATAGAAGAAAGAGGGACGTGGCATTCATCAACAATATTCGAGCCAGACATTCCGTATAAACATTATTTGAAGACACTGCATCTTATTTAAAACTATTAATATACCACCTATATTTTTTTGACGGTATTATCAAATCAAAACTATCACAAATTGTAATTTGATACAATTAAGTTTTCAATTGTTTGTTGACAACTATTTACAAAAGGAATGCCAGAATCGCTTAAAGATAAAACCGTAAAAGGGGTAATATGGAGTAGCGTTGAACGCTTCTCGGTACAAGGTGTTCAGTTCTTTGTTACGTTAATTATTGCCCGAATTCTCTCGCCTAAAGATTACGGTTTGGTTGGCATGCTCTCTATTTTCATGGCTGTCAGCCAGTCGTTGATTGACAGTGGATTTTCCCAGGCATTGATTCGGAAACAAAACAGAACAGAAATAGATAATTCAACTGTTTTTTATTTCAATATTGCAGTATCATCGCTATTATATTTAATTCTATTCCTGATAGCTCCGTGGGTTGCAGACTTTTATAATGAACCACAATTAACAGCTTTAATGCGAGTCTTGTGTATCGTCGTTGTCATCAACTCCTTTGCAGTTGTCCAACGAGCCATTTATACAGCTACCATAAACTTTAAGACACAAGCAAAAGCCACTTTTTCTGCCACTATTATCTCTGGAATCGCTGGAGTCATTTTTGCTTTAAATGGCTTTGGTGTATGGACATTAGTATATCAGCAATTATTAAGTGCATTCCTCAATACCCTTATGCTTTGGATTTATTCCAACTGGAGACCCCAATTAATTTATTCATGGAAGTCTTTCAAGGAACTATTTTCCTTTGGGTCTAATCTCCTTATCAGTGGATTGCTCAACACAACATATAATAATCTTTATCAACTTGTTATTGGAAAGATATTTTCTGCATCCAGCCTTGGCTTTTATTCACAAGCAAAACATATTACGGATCTTCCATCTACAAATATCAACGGTATTATCGGTCGTGTTACATATCCTGTTCTTAGCAGCATTCAGAATGATGACGAAAGATTAAGTAAAAATTACCGTACTATTCTGCGTCTCTCAGCTTTCATCATATTTCCAATCATGTGTTTATTAGCGGGTGTTGCCCACCCGCTAATCACATTATTGATTGGTGAAAAATGGGATTTTGCCGCTACTTTGACTATTCCTATCTGCTTCTCGACAATGTGGTATCCTGTACATGCCATTAACTTGAATTTATTAAAGGTAAAAGGACGTTCTGACCTGTTTCTCAGATTAGAAATCATCAAAAAAATCATAGGTGTCACTGTATTAACAATCAGCATCCCCTTTGGTCTGATTTTTATGTGTTGGGCTAGTATCTTATCCTCTCTTATATCATTGATTATAAATACATATTATACTGGGAAATTAATACATGTTGGTTTTTTCGTACAAATGCGAGATATTTCAGCAACCTTGGTAACAGCGTTATTGGCTTTTACTGTAGCTTATTTAACTTGCACGTATGTTAAAATTCCGATTCTCAACCTATGTATAGGACTTTTTGCGGGAGGGTTTGTATATTGGGGAACAGCATATTTTCTTAAATTTAAAGAATTAACGTACATAAAGTCAATAAGAAAATGACAAAAGAGACAAGCCCAGTGATGGTTACCATTAGGTGTGCGACCTACAACCAAGAAGGATATATTCGAGACTGTCTTGAAGGGTTCATTATGCAGAAAACAAATTTTCGGTTTGAAGCCATTGTACATGATGATGCTTCTACTGATGGAACTGCGGAGATTGTGAAAGAATATGCGAAAAAATACCCGGATATTATTAAACCAATATTGGAAACAGAAAACCAATATTCAAAACATGACGGCTCTTTAGGAAGAATAATGGATGAGCATACGCATGGGAAATACATTGCAATATGTGAAGGTGACGATTATTGGACAGATCCTTTGAAACTCCAAAAGCAGGTGGATTTAATGGAAGACCACCCAGAATACAGTTTCTGTTTTCATTCTGCCCAAGAATTAATGCCTAATGGCTCATTAATTAAAAGGAAGCATCCCCAAATTATTAAGCCATATTATACCATGTCGGATTTAATTCCTATCGGAGGCACTTTTGCTGCTACTAATTCCATATTATATCGTTGGAAATACATAGAAGAAGGAGGACGTCCTCCTTTTTGGGAACACGCATCAATTGGCGACCTGCCAATGATGCTATTCCTTGCGACTAAAGGTAAAATTGGCTATATTAATCAAATAATGGCTGTTCATAGATTTCAAGCAAAAGGATCATGGACTGTCAGTCACAATAGAAGCATTCTGAAAAAATGGAACCACTACAAAAATATTAAAAGAATGTATGATGAATTCGACATATATACTAAACGACATTACCACAATCTTATAACTCAAAAAAAGAAAAATATCTTTAAGCATACAGCAAAATCCATTATTGGTATTATTTTACATTTCAGATGGATAAAATAAGTTTCACTTGATTAGTTTTTATAGAATAAAATATGCTCTTAGCTTGGATTGTTTTTGCCCTAATGATTGGGCTTGCAATATACGACATTAAAAAAGCCATATTGATATGGCTTCCATGCCGACTACTTTTTAACGCACAGATTGCGTTAAAGTATTCCGCACCAATTATATCTTTAGATATTGCTACGACAACTTTCTTATTGCTGTTTTATTTTATCAAATGTCATGGCAAAAACAGAAAATTTAATTTCACAACTTTCGATTATGTTTTTATGCCAATATTCATCGCATATTTTTTATCATACTTCTTTTCTTTCATTACATCTGACATTCCCATTAACACAAGCAGAATTAATTCATCCATTAAATTCTTCATTAGGAATTTTGGACTATTATATTTACTCCAAAAAGCATTAAACACAGAAAAGGATATCAAGTTTTTTATAAAAACATGTGCTATTGTCATTTTTTTTATAACAGGACTCGGAATATTCCAAGCAATAAGTGGCGATAATCCATTCCTGGATTACGTTTATTACAATTCTCCACAAAACGAAGCTACCAAAGGACGCATGTTTTATGTACCACCTGGAGTCTATAATTCTTCTCATTTACGATTTGGAATGAGACGAATTTGCTCATTCTTCAGTTTCCATGTTCCTTTTGGAACAACTTGCGTCTTTTTCTTTTATTTAGCACTTACATTAATAGTAAAACGCTGGGGGTACATCAAACCCAAATATCTAATGATTTGTGCAGCATTATTAATCACCGGTATATTCCTGTCTAACTCGAAACAGGCAGCTGTCGGTTTTGCTTTCATGCTTTTATGCTTTATAAAACCGAAATACATATTTAATTATAGAACGCTTTTAGTTTTTTGTGTATTAGCCATTTTCTTATATTGCTACCCCGAATATCTTAATAACTTTATCTCATTAACCAATGAAGATCTTGCAGAAGAGGGGGGAGGAAGTACATTGGAGCTAAGAAAACAGCAATGGCTGATAGCCATAGACCTTTTCCAAAAAAATCCCATTTTTGGGAATGGTCCTGAAACATTATCTTACTTTAGACAATTCTCAGATTATGAGGGCATTTTGGGTGCTGAAAGTGTGTGGTTGAAGGTTCTTCCTCAGCTAGGTGTTTTTGGGGCCTGTGTATATATCTTTTCTTTAATCTATATATTCTTTAGATTTAAGGAAATTATGCCCATCGCTCCCTTATTCTTTTTCCTTCTTTCTCTATTCATGATTGAATCTGGTGGAGGGCAAAAAGACATGGCTATAAGTTTTTCAATGTTATATACTGTCTGGAGGATTTTTTCTTTAAGAGGGGGGCTCAAATCCCCCCAAAAAGCCACAAGATACAAGATGTCATATAGATAGATTATTGTAAATCTAATCAACTAAAGGAAGTTCAATACTTTTTATCATGAATAAAAAAACATTTAGAACAACAAAATCATTAATTATTGAGGACTTTCACGCATGGTGTGTATGGAAAAACATTCCCAAAAACACATATGGTTTTATAAAATTATGCTATCTGTATCCTGAATATGTAAAGTTAATAGACTATAGAATTAAATGCTGTAAAAAGAGGTTATTACATTTAGCCCGCATCTTCACACACTTTTATACCAAACACTTAAACTTATATTTTACCTGTAAAGATCTCGGAGGCGGGCTCATTATACAACATGGATTTTCCTCTATAATTAATTGCGAAAGGATGGGACATCATTGTTGGATAAATCAACAGGTAACAGTGGGAAGAGGTAACAGCGGACGACCTAGTTTTGGTAATTATGTAAAGATAAGATGTGGTGCCATTGTTCTGGGGGGGGGGTAACTGTTGGTGACGATGTTGAAATTGGTGCAAATTCAGTTGTGACAAAAGATATTCCTTCACATTCGGTTGTTGCAGGAGTTCCTGCAAAAGTCATAAAAGTACGAAATAATGCAGATTCCATGTGGGAAGAAGTTAATCTATAACTCTTTCTTTTATTAGTTTTCACAAATTATATATGAAAAAAATAACATGCGTCGGATACCATTATACTGGTTCTGGAGTTATTGATGATTTGCTTCGTGAATGCGACAATGTAGCGCAAGGAGTATCTGAGGCAGAATGTAGTATATTACATGTAGCTGATGGTATTGCTGATTTGGAATATCACTTAATAGACAATCCCCACCGTACTGGCTCTACTATTGCCATAGAGAGATTTCTTAGATATACTAAAGACCATAAAAGAATGTATGAAAAACTTTTTGGAAAGGATTGGCTCCCATTATGCTACGAATACATAGAGTCTATATCCAAGTTCCAGTTTCAAGGATATAATTTCAGACAACTCTACATTCGCAAACCATATACCAGATATATTATTCTGTTTCACAAATTGGTCAATAAAATAAGCCCGAAGAAATTCAAGAAACCAGGCTATTATGATTATTTCCCAAAAGAAACAGCATATCATGCCTTACCCTCAAGAGAATTATTCTTGGAGAAAACCCGACTTTTCATAGAAAAACTGTCTAATAAGATTCCAAACAGTGACAAAGCTGAATTTGTCGTTCTCGATCAACTGGTTTCAGGTAACAACCCCGATTATTATATGCGTTATGTCAATGATTTAAAGGTTATTGTTGTAGATAGAGATCCAAGAGATTTGTATATTTACCATCATTACCGGCATGACCATATGCTACCGAAAGACCCCTACCATTTTTGCGTTCACTATAAAGATATTAGACAAAGAAAAGGGGAAATTGACACATCAAAGGTTATGTATGTCACTTTTGAAGATTTGATTTACAATTATGATGACATGAAAAAGAAAGTCTTTGACTTCATTGGCATATCCCCTGAGCATCATGTGACACCACGCAAGTATTTTGACCCTGCCATTTCTATCAAGGGAACTCAATTATGGAAAACTCATCCGGAATACTCTGAACAAGTAAAAGTGATTGAAAGAGAACTTCCAGAATATATATATCATTATTGAGGACGCATAACATGGAATATAAAATAAGACTCAACATATTTGGTGATTTAGTCCCTATCAACCGGGGGATAGAAGCCGTTAGTAATGGAACAGCCATATCCGAAGATATCATTTCTGTCATCAAACAGACAGACTATAACATTGTCAATCTGGAATGTCCCATCGTATCTAATCCCAAAGCTAAACCCATCTTAAAAGATGGACCCAATCTGAGATGCTCAGAAGAAACTGTAAAGTATCTAAAGACTACCGGCTTCAATTTATGTACATTAGCCAATAACCATTTTAAAGATTATGGAGAAGAAGGGATAGAAGATACATTTAAGGCATGCAAAGAAAACGGGATTGAATGGGTTGGTGCTGGAAGAAACATGAATGAGGCTCGCATTCCTAAAATCATTGAGACAAAAGGGATGAAGGTTGGAATTATAAATATCTGCGAAAATGAGTCTTCCATTGCCACTGAAGATGAAGCTGGTTCTAATCCCATTGATGAAATCAACAACTATTATGACATCATCCAACTTCGGGATAAAGTTGATAAAATTATCCTCATCATTCATGGAGGCGTGGAACATTACAGACTTCCATCTCCACGGGTGAAAAAACTATGCCATTTCTATGCTGATTTAGGCGTTTCTGCCATTATATGTCACCACACTCATTGTTATAGCGGATACGAAACCTATCATAGCGTTCCTATTTTCTACAGTCTTGGAAACTTCTTCTTCGACAGAAAAGAAAAGCCCTTACAATGGAAGACTGGATACTTTGTACAATTACAAGTAACCCCTAACACCACCGAATTTGAGCTATTCCCCTATATACAATGTGACGAAGTTGCTACAGTTAGGCTATTGGAAGAAAAAGTTGCATTTGAGAATGATGTAAAAAAATTGAATGCAATTATTGCTGACGACACTCTTCTAAAGAAGCAGTACGGCAAATGGCTTGAAAAAAGATACCGCCACTATATGACGGGAGCCATGACATGGGGCGGCAAATATTTCAAAGCGGCATACCGAAGAAAGCTTGCCCCCACACTTATTTCTAAAAGGAATGCCACTATCCTACTCAATTACATACGCTGTGAGACACATCATGACCTATTCATCAAAACGTTGCACAAATATATCAATAAGAACGCATGAACAAATTAAGCACATATATCAAAGATCCGCTACTCATTGGATACGGTCTGATTAGGCGTATGGCACCATACATCAGGAACGATGAGACTTACCTTAAAATACTATTCTTCCTCAGGATGCATAAAATGCTTAATTTAGAAAATCCTCAGGCCTTTAGTGAAAAGCTGCAGTGGCTTAAATTACACGACCGAAAGCCTGAATATACAAAGTTAGTAGATAAATATGCTGTTAAGGAATATGTGGCAAATATTATTGGTGAGGAATACGTTATCCCAACCATTGGGGTTTGGGATAAACCAGAAGACATTGATTGGGACAACTTGCCGAATAAGTTTGTATTAAAAACCACTCATGGTGGTGGAAGTGTTGGTGTCGTTATCTGTAAAGACAAAAAGGACTTTGACAGAAATGAAGCCATTAAGAAACTGAACAAATCCTTAAAACAAGACATTTACATCGAATTAAGAGAATGGCCATATAAGAATGTGAAAAAACGTATTATTGCAGAATCTTTTTTGGGCGATACCAATATTCAAACGCAATATTTAACAGATTACAAATTTTTCTGTTTTAATAGAGAACCGAAATTCTGTCAAGTTATAAAAGACCGAGAGATAAAAGAAACTATAGATTTCTTTGACATGAAATGGCAACATCTACCTTTCAATGGACTTCACTCACACGGGCATATATATGAAAAATCAGCAGAGGTCCCCAAAAGACCAGAGTTCTTTGATGAAATGAAAGAGATTGTATATAAACTATCAAAAGGTCTCTGTTTTTCCAGAATAGATTTATATGATGTAAATGGAAAAATTTATTTTGGAGAAATCACTCTTTATCCTGCTAGTGGCATGGGGTATTTCAAGCCTAAAAAATACAATCAAGTTTTGGGAAATATGATTAATTTAACATAAGAAAATGGTATGTTTTTTGTAGTCTATAAATTACTCTCATGAAAGCAGTTATTTTTGTCGGATGGGTAAATAAAGGGAGCATACCAGTTGTAGGAGAAACTGTTAAAAACCAGTATCTGATTGCAGAACTTCAAGAGTACTGCAAGGTTATTGTGTTGGATTTTTATCAAAAGCATAAGCATCCATGGATATATCTGCAAGCAATATGGACTTTCTTCACCCATCCTAATGCATCTATCATTCTTTCAACTTCAGCGAAGAATGTATATGCTATGTTGAAACTTTTTAAAACTTTAGGCGTTAAAAGAAATATTCTTCATTGGGTTGTTGGTGGAGCTTTTGGAAATCTTGTCAGAGAAGGACAATTTGACAGCAATGTTTTCAATTACGTAAAATACAATCTTGTACAATGTCATGATATGATTACACAATTGAAAGAGGTTGGAATCACCAATGTCAAATTTGTTTCAAACTTCAAAAACATTAAATACTATCCACCTTTGGAGAGTCGTTTGAAGGATAGACGTGAATCAGCGACTATGAAATTTGTATTTTTAAGTCGGATTCATCCAGCAAAAGGATGCAATTATATTTTTGATGCTGCAAAAATCCTGAATGAAAAAGGGTATGAGAATCAATACATCATAGATTTCTACGGGAAGCCTGATGAAACATACAAAGAGAGTTTTATGGAAAAAGTAAAGAGTTTCAATAATGTTTCGTACCATGGTGTTCTAAATCTTAAAGAGAATAGTGGTTATGATATTCTTGCTACATATCATGCCATGCTATTCCCAACTTTTCATCCAAGTGAAGGTTTTGCAGGCGTGTTCATTGATGCCTTTATAGCAGGATTGCCTGTCTTGGCTTCTAATTGGGCTTACAATTCTGAATGCATTAAAGACGGAGAGTTGGGAATTATATATCCTTCACATGACACAGAAGCATTGGTACAAGTAATGGAAGATTGCATCAACAAAAAAAACAACCTTCATCAAATGGCAATCAATGCGAGAGCGGAAGCGTCAAAATATGAGGCTAAAAATGTTATTAACAAAGATTTTTTAAAAGACATAGGCCTATTGTGGTAGACATTTGATAAGGGTAAAATAATATGCAAAAAGAAGACAGAATAGAATTGAATGGTATGAAGATATTTCCATTCAATTCATCAAAACAATTATTAGAGTATGTAGACGCACATAAGGGCATTCTCGTTGCGGTAAACGCAGAAAAAGTTACAAAAGCTACGGATAAGACTCGAACTGTTGTAAACGATAACATAGGATATGCAGATGGTGCTGGCGTTGTTGTTGCAATGCACAAATTAGGTTGTCCCAATGCCGTGCGCATTGCAGGATGTGACCTTTGGCTTGATATTATTAGGGAAAGTTATACAAAAAAAACATTCTATTTGGTGGGTGGTAAACAAGATGTTATAGATGATACCATTAATAAGCTAAAACAAGATTTTGATGGTATTAACATCTTGGGGTATAGAAATGGATATATAAAGACTGATACGGAACGTGAAGAATTAATTAGGGATATTGTTGACAAGAAACCTGATGTAGTGTATATCGCCATGGGGTCCCCTATTCAAGAATTTCTGATGGCAGACATGTTTAAGGTTCATCCTGCAATCTATCAGGGATTAGGTGGTAGTTTTGATGTTTATACGGGAAGAGTAAAACGAGCACCGTTATGGTGGCAAAAGCATAATTTGGAATTTCTATACAGATTTCTACGACAACCCCAAAGGTATAAACGAGAGTATTATCGTCTAAAATTTCTTGCATGGATGCTCATGGGAAAATTCAAGAAGAAAGAGAACAAAATATAGAAAAAAAAATAAACACATAAGATTATGGTAAATGTAATTGGATTAGGCTACATAGGTTTGCCTACAGCATTGATGATGGCCTCTCATGGCGTAGAAATTGTTGGTACTGATTACAACAAAAAATTGGTTGAAACGCTGAATGCAGGCAAGACCACTTTCAAAGAAGATGGATTGGACGAACTTTTTGCTGATGCCATAAAAGCTGGTATCAAATTTACTACAGAATATCAGCAAACAGACACTTATATTGTCTCTGTTCCCACTCCTTATGACAAATTTTCAAAGAAAGTTGATGCTTGCTATGTTGTAGCTGCAGTAAAAGAAGTCATGAAAGTATGCCCCAAAGGGGCTACTGTTGTTATAGAATCTACCGTCAGTCCTGGTACCATGGACAAATTCATACGACCGGTAATTGAGGAGAATGGATTTAATATTGGTAAAGATATCAATCTGGTACATGCTCCTGAGCGCATCATTCCTGGCAATATGGTGTACGAACTTCTCCATAACAATCGTACGATAGGAGCCGACAGCCAAGAAATTGGCGAGAAGATAAAAGAATATTACGCTACATTCTGCCAAGGTGAAATTGTTGTGACAGACATTCGTACTGCAGAGATGACAAAAGTGGTAGAGAATACTTTCCGCGCAGTGAATATAGCATTTGCCAACGAACTATCACGCATATGCCGCCATGACAACATGGATGTTTATGAGATTATCAAAATCTGCAATATGCATCCACGTGTGAACATCTTACAACCTGGTCCTGGTGTAGGTGGTCATTGTATATCTGTTGACCCCTGGTTCTTGGTAGGTGATTATCCACAATTAGCAAAGGTTATTGACGAATCAATGAAAACTAATGATAGTCAACCAACATTCGTATTGAATCGCATCTATGAAATCATGGAAGAAAACGACATCAAAGATAACAGAAAAGTTGGACTATATGGTTTGACTTATAAAGAGAATGTGGATGACTTCCGCGAAAGTCCAACACTTCAATTGTTAGAAGCTCAGGAGCGCCATCTTGCACGACCGCTCAAGTGTTATGATCCATTCTTAGAAAATCAAAAAATTGCAGAGAACCAATTTGACAATTTTGAAGCTTTTATCAATGATATAGAAATGGTTGTAATAATGGTAAAGCATGATCACATAAAACAAAATTGGGATAAACTGAAAGGTAAAGTCATTTTAGATTGTTTCAACATTTGCCCAATAGAAGGAGTTTATCATATTTAAAATAGATAAGATGAAGACTATTATGTTAGTTTTTGGGACACGACCAGAAGCCATAAAGATGGCTCCTTTAGTGAAGGCGTTCCAAAAAGATAATACTCACTATAAAACTATTGTATGTGTGACAGGTCAACATCGCGAAATGTTGGATCAGGTGCTGCAAATCTTTGATATCAAGCCTGATTATGACTTGAACATCATGAAACAAGGTCAAGACCTGTATGATGTCACAGCACGTGTGCTTACGGGGATGCGTGACGTACTGAAAAAATGCCAGCCCGACATCGTATTGGTCCATGGTGACACTACGACATCAACAGCCGCAGCTCTTGCCGCCTTTTACCAACAGATTCCAGTGGGACATGTAGAGGCAGGATTGCGCACACACAACATACACAGTCCATGGCCAGAAGAAATGAACCGACAAATTACGGGACGCATTGCAAACTATAATTTTGCACCGACCCCTCTTTCCAAAAGGAATCTGGAAGAAGAAAAAGCCAATGGACAAATTGTGGTAACGGGTAATACAGTCATCGATGCGCTTCACATGGTAGTGGATAAGTTGAATAATGATACTGAACTGAAGAAAAAACAAATAAAAGTTCTTGCAGAAGCGGGTTACGACATTACACGTTTAGACAATGAAAAAAAACTAATCCTCATTACTGGGCACAGACGCGAGAACTTCGGAGAAGGCTTTATAAACATGGTTACTGCAATCAAAGATTTAACAAAAAAATATCAAAATGTTGACTTTGTTTATCCCATGCATCTGAACCCAAATGTACGTAAACCTATCCATGAAGTTTTCGGAAAAGATCTGAGCAATTTGGGGAATATGTTCTTTATTGAACCATTACAATATTTGGAATTCGTCTTCTTAATGGAGAAGTCAACTATTATTCTGACAGATTCTGGAGGTATTCAAGAAGAGGCTCCTGGGTTAGGAAAACCCGTTTTAGTAATGCGCGACACAACAGAACGCCCAGAAGCAGTAACAGCTGGAACGGTAAAGTTAGTGGGAACTAACTATAATGCTATTATTGATAATGTCAGCGAATTACTTGAGAACCCTATTGCATATGAAAAGATGAGTAAGGCTGTCAACCCTTATGGTGATGGAAAAGCCTGCCAACGAATTGTAAAATCTCTTATTGACTAATCTTCCTATTTTTCCGTTTTGCTAAACATCCACATACATGTTATCAGCCTAAAAGAATTGTTAGGATGCCTTCATGAAGGCGTCCTCTTTACGCCGAATGTAGACCATCTGGTCAAACTCCAGAAAGACAAGGAATTCTATGAGGCATACCAAAAGGCGGATTACGTGATTTGTGACAGTAGAATTCTTTATTTCTTCTCCAAACTACAGAAACATTCCATCCAAGAGACAATTTCCGGCAGTACGTTTTTTCATGAGTATTGCAAATACCATAGGAACGATGAGCATACTAAAATATTTATCTTAGGGGGAAAGGAGGGAATTGCAAAGAAAGCGGAAGAGCGCATCAATACATCATTAAGTAGTCACATCATTGTGGGATCTCACTCCCCGTCATTCCATATTGACGAAAATGAAAGTAAACAGATAGCAGAAATCGTCAATAACAGTGGAGCCAATGTGGTGTTAGTTGCCTTAGGAGCACCAAAACAAGAAAAATGGATTATCAAATACATGCATTTGATGCCTCAAATAAAGATATGGATGGCATTAGGGGCTACTATCGACTTCGAGGCTGGAACTCTTAAAAGAGCACCAGAGGTATGGCGTACACTTGGTCTGGAATGGTTCTACCGATTCCTACAAGAGCCACGAAGGTTGTTCAAACGCTATTTCATCGATGATATGAAGTTCTTCTGGTACTTCGGAAAGCAACTGTTAGGCATCTACAAAAATCCGTTTGCATAAAATAAAACTCAAAAATCCTTCAACTATACTGAAGGCTATTTCGACAATGAAATATTTGGCATCCGAACCAGCTTGGAAAAGTTGAAATTTATTACATTTTATTGCTTCAAAATAGGTACTGATGCAGGTTCCTATAATAGAAACTCATCAATATTCTTAGGAGTATAGACCTGATAGTTAGCATTGGGATAAGCTTTAGCAAATGATTCGGGAACGCGAGTATTTAATTTATTAGTATTCCATTTGAACTCACAAGCTATCATTTCCCCGTTTTCCTCTTCGATATAATCAATTTCTTTCTGCTGTTGGGTACGCCAGAACCAAGATTGTGCTATACTGTCATTGTAAGAATTGCGCTTTAAGCGTTCAGCTATGACAAAATTCTCCCAAAGTCCTCCAACATCAGACCGGCTCTCAACTTGAGAAAGGTTTCCTATTAGCATATTGCGGATACCTAAATCCCAAAAGAAGATCTTTCTGCTACTTTTAAGCTCGTTGCGAAGATTTCGGGAAAAACTGTCCAAGCGAAATATAATAAATGCTTTTTCAAGGATGTCTACATACCGCTCAACAGTCTTGGAATCTAATCCTATCAACTGCCCTACCTCGTTATAGCTTACTTGACTGCCGATTTGATAGGCAAGGGCTTTTAGCAGACGGACTATTTTATCAGGTTTCTTAATATTTTCAAGGACAAGAACATCTTTATAAAGAAAGCTATCCGTCAGTTCTTTCAAAATGACAGATTCCTTTCCCGGATTACATACCACTTCTGGATAGTATCCATACACTAACCGATGAGGAATAAGACGCAACTCTTCCATCAGATTCGTATGAGACACCATTTCGCTAAAGGATACCGGAAACATCCGAAATTCCCTTTTTCTGCCAGTAAGAGATTCATTTAACTTTGACGCCAGTTCAAAAGAGCTGCTTCCTGTAGCTACGATCTGCACCTCTTTTACCTGATCGGTAATAAGTTTAAGCCGTAAACCTATATCAGGTATGCGTTGGGCTTCATCAATAATCAACATTTTAGCATTACCTAACAATACTTTCAAACGTGAAGAGGTAATTTCGCTGAATAATTCCTGAACATCCAAATCGTCACCCGTAAGCCATAAAACATTTTCGTGACTTCTGAACAGCGTTTCTAATAATGTTGACTTACCTATCTGCCTTGCACCCATAATGAGAACGGCTTTCCCGTTTCCCAGCATTGAAAGAACTTTATCTTCTAATATTCGATGTATCATAGAAATGATGAGCTGATTACGTTTTACAGGTGCAAAGATAAATATTTTCGGAATCAAATCCAAAATTCTTATAAGTTTTTTGGAATCAAATCCAAAATTCTTAAAGATTAAATCACAATTACTATACTGTATATACGCTAATTAAAAGAGTTTAAAAGGCATATACATAGAAATAATTACTTATGCTACAACTTTCCAAATTATATATTGTTGAATCACAAGAGGCTCCGAGGGACATTCCGGAAGGAAATGTGTCATCAATACCATTAACGCTCATGCGTATAATACTCATGCTGATTTATTGTCCATAAACAACAAAAGTTAATTTTATGCACCGTTTATTGTTTATAAGCAACAAAATTACTATATTTGCAGCAAAGTATGCGTTATGTAAAAGTCACCACTTGAAAAAATTATGACTGAAATTAATAAAATAAGAAGGGGATTATCCCGTAATGGTCGAGAAGCATATAAACATGCTAAGGAAAATGGGAATGCATTTATTATTATGGGGAATAGTATTTATCAGATACTAGCTGATGGCTCACGAAAAAAATTACATGAACTTTCGACGACTCGTGTTAAGGCAAAACAAAAGTCATTTGTTTTAAAATAAGCATGTCTTTAGAAGCCAAACGACGTTTAAGAATTTTTGCCGGACCTAATGGTTCCGGAAAATCGACGATTACTAAAATCGTATTAGATTATGTATCTTTAGGAACATCCTGTTGACGAAGAGAAAATAACTCAACGCTACTATCGCACCATGCATAATCTATATGAAGCATTAAAAATTGCCGATACTGCATATATATTTGACAATAGTACCAGTGAGCCAAATCTGTTTGCTATCAAGGAAAAGAACATCATCAGCATCAAATCAGAATACGTGCCAAAATGGTTTGAAACGTACGTGATTAATGCTAAATAAAAGATGTATTTAAATATAAATTTGCCATAAATGCTACAACTTTCCAAATTACATATTGTTGCCTCAAAGGAGGAATTGATGAAAGTTCCTGACGGGAAGGTGCTCATCAATACGATTAATGCACACTCGTTTAATGTGGCGCAGGTATGTCATCGGTAATCCATTGTTCCTTTGGAATATCTGCAAAGAGAGGTTCTTAATATAGAAAAATATTATATTTGTCATGGAATATCAATATCATATCTTCTCACCGTATCGTGTATGCCCTATCGGTGCACACGTTGACCACCAACACGGGTTGGTGACGGGATTCGCAATAAACAAAGGAGTGGATCTATGGTTCAACATCCGGGAAGACGGAATGGTAAACCTATCCTCTCGTACCTTTGACGGAGATGTAAGCTTTGAAATCTCTAAGCCTTCACAGGTGAGAGAATATCATTGGGGTGACTATGCCCGCGGTGCAAAGTATGCCTTGCGCAAGCGCTTTGAACTGTCGAAAGGTATTGACGGTGTCATACAAGGCTCGCTGCCTGTCGGCGGTCTGTCTTCGAGCGCAGCCGTATTGATTGCGTACGTGATGGCTTTTGCTAAGGCTAACGGTATAAACTTAAGACCATTCGAGGTGGTACAGATCGCATCAGAGGCAGAGCGTGAGTATATCGGTCTTAACAATGGTATTCTCGACCAGTCGTGTATAGCCTTGGGAAAGAAAGACGGTTTGTTGTTCTTAGATTGTGACACTAACGACTATCGTATTATTAAAAAACATCCCGACATGCCGGAGTTTGAAATAGGAATCTTCTTCTCGGGTCTGACGCGTAACCTTGTAAACAGCGACTACAATTTACGTGTGTTTGAATGCAAGACAGCGGCATGGAACATGCTGGCATATACAGACCAGCCGCTGAGAACCTTTGACAAGACTTTCCTACGAGACATACCCAAGGCAACGTTTGAGAAGACAAAAGAACGTATGCCTGCACGCTTTGCCCGCCGTGCAGAACATTTCTACTCAGAATATCGTCGCGTACGCCAAGGTGTGACCGCATGGGAGACGGGTAACATGAAACTATTCGGGAAACTTTCTTTCGACAGCTGCGAGTCGAGCATCCATAACTACGAGTGCGGCAGTCCTGAGCTGATTGCCATCTACGAGATCATGCGTGAGTTGCCTGGTGTCTGGGGCGGTCGTTTCTCTGGTGCAGGATTCAAAGGTGCGTGTATTGCCCTCGTGGATCCATCTTATAAAGAAGATATTGAGAAAACACTTACGGAACGCTACCTTGACAAATTCCCTGAATACGAGAAAACATTCAAGTGTTATTTTGTCAAACCTGACAATGGCGCAAGGTTTGTGAGTTAAGATTTGTGATTTTTTAATATTAATAAATAGAAACATGAAAGTACTAATTACAGGTGCTGCTGGATTTATAGGCTCAAAGATTGCCTTCATGCTGGCAGAACGCGGTGATGAGGTCATCGGCATTGATAATATCAACGACTATTATGACATCCGCTTGAAACATGGGAGGTTGGCTGAACTCGGCATCACTTCTGACAGCGAGGAGTTTGAGTGGAAAAAATCATATCAAAGCAACAAATTCTCAGCCCTTCGGTTTATCCGAATGGGACTGGAGGACAAAGAAGCAATAGACAAACTCTTTGAGCAAGAACGGTTTGATAAGGTCATCAACCTGGCTGCACAAGCAGGCGTACGCTATTCGATTACTAACCCTTATGCCTATCTAACCAGTAACCTCGTGGGGTTCCTTAACATCCTTGAGGCTTGCCGAAACTATCCCGTTAAACATCTGTTATATGCTTCCTCAAGCTCTGTATACGGTCTGAACACAAAGGCTCCTTTCTCTGAGGAGGATAAGGTTGATGCGCCGGTGAGTCTCTATGCCGCAAGTAAGAAGTCGAATGAGCTGATGGCTCACAGTTACAGTAAGCTATATGGCATACCCACTACCGGTCTGCGTTATTTTACAGTATACGGACCATGGGGACGGCCAGACATGGCACCGATGCTCTTTGCCAACGCTATCAGTAATGGTAAATCCATCAATGTTTTCAACCATGGTGACATGATTCGTGACTTCACCTTTATCGATGATATTGCCCAAGGTTCCATACAGTGTCTTGACCATTCTCCCAAGGCTGAGGATTGTCCAAACCAAGTTCCGTTCAAGGTCTACAATATAGGCTGTTCCAATCCTGTGAAACTTATGGATTTCATCACAGAGATAGAAGATGCTTTGGGAAAGAAGGCTGATATGATTATGAAACCTATGCAGCCTGGTGACGTCTACATGACAAATGCCGACACAACTAAGTTAGAGACAGAGATTGGTTATAAGCCTAAAGTTAATCTTCATGAGGGAATCACACGGTTTATAGCATGGTACAAGTCTGACAAGAACCCGCTAAGATAAGATGAAGAATATTATCATTGCAGCAGGATATGCCACACGCCTATATCCATTGACAAAGGATTTCCCAAAACCTCTTCTCAAGATAGGCGAGAAGTCAATCTTGGAACGATTAATGGATGATGTGGACAGTATTGAAGACATCAATGAACATATCATCGTGACAAACCATCGTTTCGCACCGATTTTCGAGGAATGGAAGGCAAAGACCAGCTATAATAAACCCATCAAGATTATTGATGACGGGACGACTGACAACGAGAACCGGCTCGGAGCTGTTCGTGACCTGTTGCTTGCCGTAACAGGCAGCCCTGACGGACAACCTATCGACGATACCGCATACATTGATGATGACCTTATGGTACTTGCCGCAGACAATCTGCTTGACTTCTCCCTGCAAGGGTTTGTTGACTTCTTCAAAGAAAAGGAAACATCTATCATCATGTGCCATCATGAGCCTGAGCTGAAGAGACTGCAACGTACTGGTGTCATTGCCGTTGATGATAACATGAGAGTACTGAAGATGCAGGAGAAACCGGAAGTACCGGTTTCCAATTGGGCTGTACCACCTTTCTATATTTACAAAAGAGAAGACCTGCCACTCATCAAAGACTGCATGAGCCACGGATGTGGCTTTGACGCACCAGGCAATCTGGCACACTACCTTACAGACAGGACACCTATGCATGCATGGCGCATGCCTGGCAAACGCTTCGACATCGGTTCACTCGACAGCTACCACGAAGCACAAACCTTGTTTGGATAAGTGAGAACGTATATACTCCCTTGTCAGTATATACGGATATCAGTTATCAACATTGTCCCTACCGATTCATTCATACGTTTTACGAGCTGGCTTCTCATCATTGAGAGGTCAGCACGCAAAGCTGCGTTTGTAATCTTTACGAAAAGTGTCTGGTTCCTAATAAACTTCTCTCCAGTATACTTTTCAACTGTTTTCCCAACCACACTTCCCCAAGCATCAATAAGACGATGATGCATGAGAGGAGTCTCCAATCCATCTTCCCGAAGAGTCTTTCCAAGTACCTCACTGATGCTCATTACCCTCTTCCTAAACATTATGCTTCCTCCTTCATTTTAATCTCACCACCATCAACTTCAAATAACTTATAATCGAACTCACCGTTCTGTAGTATACGGTCAAGATGTTCCCTGTTGGTGTCAGTAATGAAAATCTGACCATATTCATCCCCAGAGACTAACTTAACGATTTGCTCGACACGATTGGCATCTAACTTGTCAAAGATATCATCAAGCAACAACAAGGGCACGGAGTTACTTGCCGTCCGCTTAAGAAACTGAAACTGCGCTATCTTCAATGCCAAAACAAATGTCTTGTGCTGTCCTTGGCTACCCTCACGTTTCATCGGGTAACCAGAAATAAGCATCTCCAAATCATCACGGTGAACACCATGTAGAGAATATCCAACGGCACGATCCTTGAAACGGTCACGCTGAATGACATCCAACAATGGTCCACGCTGACAATGAGAGACATAACGTAAAGAAACCTCTTCCCTCTCATTGGAAATACGCTGATAGATTTCCTGAAAAACAGGTGTCAGCTCTTGAATAAAAGCATCTCGTTTCTTGTAAAGCCGCTCACCACTCTCTGCCATCTGCATCTCCAACACTTCCATTAGCGACATGTCTGGCTCTTCTTCCTGCCGCAACAACACATTACGTTGCTGGAGAGCTTTCTGATAAAGACTCAAAGCTTCCAAATAAGTATGGTCATACTGAGAAATAACTATATCCATGAGGCGACGACGCTCCTCGCTACCACCCTCTATCAAGATATAGTCCGACGGAGAAACAAGAATCACTGGAATCAGCCCAATATGCTGAGAAAGCCGTTTGTATTCTTTCTTGTTGCGTTTGAAATGTTTCTTACTGCCACGCTTCATACCGCAATAAATCATCTCTACCTCGTGGTGCTCGCTCTCATACTGACCTTCAAGCACGAAAAAGTCCTGATCGTGAGTTATCAATTGTGAGTCAGCGGCATGATTGGCGCTTCGGCAAAACGACAGATAGTAAACGGCATCAAGGAAATTGGTCTTCCCTACCCCATTCTGTCCTATGAGGCAATTTATCTTCGGCGAGAGTTCAAGACTTGCCTCTCGTATATTTTTATAATTAATGATTGATATTTTCTTAAGAATCATTCCTGTTGAGCCCCATTTTTCCGACAAAGGTAGTTTATTTATCACGGAAAAACGAAAAAAGTCCGCAATAAATTTCAATATATGAGAGATTTTGCGTAATTTTGCCACGCTTTATGCACATCAGTCAAAGATGTGAGGATATATTCGTATGAATTAAATTAAAAGTTACAATAATGGCAAACAAAAAAGAACAGAACAAAGCTCTTGACGTAAACGAGAGTCTGAACAAGTCGGAAGCCTTCTTCTTGAAATATCAAAAGGCTATCCTTATCGCAGTGGCTGCGATTGTGATTATCATTGTGGGTGCAATCATGTATAACAACTATATTGCCACACCACATGAGAATGAGGCAAGCACAACATTGGCAAAAGGTCAGCAATATATGGCAGCTGACCAGTACGACAAAGCATTAAAGGGTGACGGTGCCGGGTTCGCCGGATTCCTGAAGATTGCCGAGGACTACAGTGGTACAGAAGCCGGCAACCTCGCAAACCTCTATGCTGGTCTTTGCTATGCAAACCAGACAAATCCTGACTGGAAAGCCGCACTTACCTACGTTGAGAAATTCAGCACATCAAACGACCAGCTTATCAGTCCGGCATCTCAGATGGCTCTTGGCGACATCTACGCCAATAACGGTGAGCTTGACAAAGCCATCGAGCTTTTCAAGAAAGCTGCAGACATGGCAAACTCAAAGGCTGACGACAACATCAATGTTACCGTAGCACCACTTGCTCTCCGCAAGGCTGGTATAATTCTTGAGAGTCAGAACAAAAAGGCTGAGGCACTTGAGCTTTACAAGAGTATCAAAACTAAGTACATCGGCTCTGCTGTCGCTCAGGATATAGACAAATATATCGAAAGAGTATCTCAATAAAAATGGCAACAGCACTTCATAACCTTTCAGAATACGACCTTAACAGCGTACCCGATGCCAGTAACATGAATTTCGGCATCGTAGTATCAGAATGGAATCCAGAGATTACAGGTGCGCTGCTTGACGGTGCCGTAAAGACACTTGAGAAGCATGGCACATTACCTGAGAATATACATGTGAAAACTGTCCCTGGTAGCTTTGAACTGGTTTACGGAGCCCACCAGATGACACTCAACGGAGGCTATGATGCCATTATCATATTAGGATGTGTTATCCGAGGTGAGACTCCACATTTTGATTATATATGCCAAGGTGTGACGTATGGCATTGCCAAGTTGAATACTACGAGTGAGACACCAGTCATCTTTGGACTGCTGACCGTCAACGATTTGGAACAGGCTAAGGCAAGAAGCGGCGGGAAATTAGGAAACAAAGGCGATGAGTGCGCCATTGACGCCATCAAGATGGCTAAATTCTGAGATAAAGAAAAGAATAAAGAAAACGAGTTCAGATTTCTGAACTCGTTTTCTTTATTTTACATACCCTCTGCCTCGGCAGCCTCAAGTTGACGGTCAGCAGCACTTTTATCCTCATCTCCCGCATTCGGATTACCCGTATCTAACTGAGTATCATTCTTTATGCTAACATTCCCCTGTCTGGATATCTCCACCAATAAAGGAATATACTCGTCACTCATAGTATCAGGAGAGCCCACACTGCCCGCAAACGACAGATGCCCTTCTTCCACCTTATCGAAAACTATTCCCAACAAAGCTCCGGTACGCCCATATTCATTGTCGGCAAAAGCACTGAAGTCTTTCTTTGTAAAGACACGGTCAAAAAAAGTACTGCCATCTTTACGGATAATCTTCACATGGATCCGATTATCATAATAGCTTCTTCCTGCCTCATCTTTCGCTAACGGCAACTCCTTGTCTGCATAGCGTTTTATCGCCACTGTATAAGTACTTCCTACCCACTCTATCTCTTTACTCCAACTATAGTCGGACATAGCTAAAGGTCCTGACGGGATTGCAGGTTTCTCGATTTTCTTTGTTATAATAACCGTTGAGTCCTTCTTCTCCTTGCATGAGAAGAAAACCAAAGGCAGACATGCGGCTACTAATAAAGTGATTTTTCTCATTGTTTTATAGTTATTTCTTTGCAAAAGTAACAAAAAAAAGAGAAACGGCAAAAAATATGTAAAAAAGAAATAATCTGACCACCTTTGTTATCATTTAATTTTGTACCTTTGCGATAAATATGAATAAGTTACTTATATACATAATAGGCTGCATGGTGTTTCTATGCTCATGTTCAGAGAATAAGAATGAAAACACCAAGGATGTTCCAATCGACACCATCCCTATGTTAGTAACGCAAATCCAAAAATGCTCACGACTCTATACGACAGAGATCCATGTTCATAAAATCATAACCCACAGTGATCAGATGAAGCTGGAAGGGTCGTTCATGAAGAAGGATTTTCGTATTGACCTCCCATTAGGTGACCGTCGTATCGCTATTCCCTTGGATGCCACAATGAAGGCATACATAGATTTCCAGGATTTCAATGAGAGAAACGTAAGGCGACAGGGTAACAAAATCACTATTATCCTGCCAGACCCGAGGATTGTCCTCACTGGAACAAAGATAAATCATAAGGAAGTAAAACAATATGTAGCTCTTACACGCAGTAATTTCAGTGATGCAGAGCTGTCAAACTATGAACAGCAGGGAAGAGCATCGATAATACAATCGCTACCACAATCCGGACTTATAGAGAATGCCCGCAGAAATGCCGCCAGTATTCTTATTCCCATGATTCAAGACATGGGATATGCTGAGGGCGACATCACCATTACATTCCGTAAAGAGTTCACAACCAAAGATATAGGCAATCTCATTGAAAAAAGTATTGAACGTGTTACACCATCAAGTTAAACGGGAGAGATGAGAGAGATTATTGACAGTATATTACACCTCCTCAAAGGAATCAGTAAAATAGTATGGATTAGTCTGATTGGAATAATCTTGCTGATTCTTGCCATCGTGGGACTTGTCGGTTACATCAACAAGGACAACCACCTGACAGTGAAGAAATCAAGCCAGCGCATTGACATAACACCAATGCAAATACAATCAATACAGCAAATAGGACAATGGGAGTTCCTCGCTATCAACGATGAGGAACTTGTTGATACGGTAGACCGTGGCTTTTTCCGTGACAAGGAACTTATCCGTATCTATTATGGCACATTGCGCCTGGGCGTTGACCTCCATCAAGCAAAACCACAGTGGATAGTTACAGAAGACTCTCTCCTCATCGCTACCCTACCACCAATAAGACTGCTTGACAGGAATTTTATAGATGAGGCTCGCACACGTCCGTTCATAGAGACTGGCACATGGACGCCACAAGATAGGGAGAAGCTTTACAACAAAGCCTATAACAAGATGCTACGACGCTGTATTACTCCAGAGAATATCCGCATAGCGGAAGACAATGCACGTACGCAGTTTACTCAGTTGTTCCGCTCCATGGGATTCCCCTATTCAAGAATCGTATTTGAGGAAAAAGAGAAATAAGCATATCATACCAACAATATATATTATCAAGACATGCAGACACTTCACACATTTATAAGCGACGTCAGTGGTTTCCTTTGGGGATGGCCAATGATTATCCTTTTGCTGGGAACACACATTTTCCTGACGTTCCGCCTGCGTTTCCCACAGCGGAAAATATTCTCTGCCATAAAACTATCTATAAAACGGGATGAAGGCTCCACTGGTGATGTATCACAATTCGGAGCGTTAGCGACCGCATTGGCAGCAACCATAGGTACTGGAAATATTATTGGTGTGGCAACAGCTGTGGCATTAGGCGGACCAGGGGCTGTGATGTGGTGCTGGCTCACTGGTGTCTTCGGCATCTCCACAAAATACGCGGAAGGACTGCTTGCAATAAAATACCGTGTGAAGACTGCCAGCGGAAAGATGTTAGGAGGACCTATGTATGCTCTTGAACGTGGCATTGGATGGAAATGGCTTGCTATCCTTTTCGCTATTTTCACCGCCATAGCGTCCTTCGGCATAGGAAACACTGTCCAGGCAAATGCGATCTCTACACTTACATACAACACCTACCACATATCGCCGTATATCACTGGCGCAATAGTTAGTCTGCTTACTGCCACGGTAATAATCGGTGGAGTGAGAAGTATCGCAAAAGTTTGTGGCATCCTCGTCCCATTCATGGCTTTGTTTTACATACTTGGATGTATATATATATTGTTTGTTAATATGGATTATGTGTTGCCGGCGCTGAAGCTTATCGTGGAAAGTGCGTTCACTCCACAAGCAACGGGAGGTGGCATGGCTGGTACTACAGTGATGATGGCAGCCCGCTTCGGTATCGCACGAGGATTGTTCTCAAACGAGTCTGGTCTCGGATCGGCTCCAATTGTAGCCGCGGCAGCAAAGACCCGTAATCCTGTAAGACAGGCATTGGTATCATCAAGTGGCACTTTCTGGGATACTGTTGTCATCTGTGCCTTAACAGGTGTTGTCATTGTCAGCAGCATCATAGCCTATCCGGATATTGACTACCATGATGGCGCGGCATTGACACAGGCTGCCTTTTCAAAGATTCCATATGTCGGAAGCCCTTTGTTGAATTTCGGCTTACTCACCTTTACATTCAGTACTATCCTGGGATGGTGCTACTACGGTGAGCGTGCCGTAGAGTATCTGGGCGATAAACTTAAGAAAAACAGTTCAAGTAAACCCACTTGGTTTACCCCACAGAACATCTATCGCCTGCTGTATATAGTCGCAATATTTATTGGAAGCATTGCCAACCTTGCAATCGTTTGGGATCTGGCAGACTGTATGAACGCACTGATGGCTATTCCTAACCTTATATCATTGCTTCTCTTGAGCGGTGTCATAGTTCAAGAGACGCGCAAATATCTATGGGAAGGAAACCTTGATGCGAATATGGATGACGAAGACTAAGGAAAGCTACTTCACAGGCTTGGTGCGATACCCACAACGATAACGTCCCTTTAACATTCCGGCAAGCTTACCTTTGATAAGTTGCTTTCGCAGAGGGGAGATACGGTCTATGAACATCTTACCATCGAGATGGTCAAACTCATGCTGCATTACACGAGCCAGATAACCTTCCACCCATTCGTCGTGCTCAACAAATTGCTCATCCATCCATTGCACTCTTATACGGGTCGGACGGGTTACTTTCTCGTGAATACCAGGCAAAGAGAGACAACCTTCTTCTGACACATCTGAATTCGTCTCATCATAATCCACAATATGAGGATTGATGAATGCCTTACGAAATCCTTTATACTCTGGCAGATCATCAGACAACACATCCAAGTCTATCACAACAACTCGCACGGATCTTCCAACCTGTGGGGCTGCCAGTCCTATACCTTCAGACTCTGCCAAGGTTTCATACATGTTTTTCACGAGCTCATCAAGCCCCTCATAATCTGCCGGTACATCCTGCGCGACCTTGCGCAAGACTGGCTGACCATATATATAAATAGGTAATATCACGATTATTCTATATTATTAAAATTACTGGCGATTACCCAACCGTCGTGACTCCATGAAACTCTGGAGGATTATCGTCGCACTGATTTCATCTACCAACGCCTTGTCCTGACGGGCTTTCTTTCTTAAGCCACCTGCCAACATCGCCTGATGAGCTAAAACAGAGGTGTAACGCTCGTCATAATACTCTATGGGAATATCGGGAACGGCTTTCCTCCAACGGTTCACAAACTGGCGCACACGCTCCATGTTCTCACTTGGCTCACCATTGCTTTGGCGTGGCTCACCTATGACAATGCGCTCGACCTGTTCACGAGACACATAGTCCTTAAGATAATCAAATAAGGTGGATGTAGAAACAGTCGCCAATCCGCCTGCCACAATTTGCAGCGGATCGGTGACTGCTAATCCTGTACGTTTTCGTCCGTAGTCGATGGAAAGAATACGCATTCTTACTGGGCGAAAAGGAGCCAAGCGTCAGCGTAGTTGCTACGGAGCTGGTCACGGCTGCGTACGGCATCAGCCTTATTTGCAAATGTCGTAGCAATAACACGATACATGTTGCGATCTGAGTTATATGCAACCTGTGCATTATAGCCAGCAGACTTCAGACGCTGCTGCAGACCCATAGCATTAGCCTTAACAGAGAAAGAACCTACGACAACACTGTAATTAGAAAGACCGGAACCATCAATAACAGAAAGTCTCTCCTGACGAACGACTGCATTGTCTGTGTTGTCAACGACTGTGGTCTGCGTTGCTTCCTGCTGTGTCATCGGAGTGACAACAGGAACGTTTGTCTCCGGTGTCTCAACAACGGTGTTTACATTTTGCTCCTGAGCCTTAGCCTTCTCGTATGCTTTCTTATAAGCACTCTCATTAGACTTACAACTCGTAAATGCCATGGCTACACATACGGCAGCACCCAAAAACATCAATTTTTTCATAATCTACTATTTAATTAAACATTTATAATCGTGTCGACAATTGGGGTTGTCATAAGACCAACTCCCTATATTGATTGTGCGAAATTACAAAATATCACCCAAATAGTAGAAAAAAGCCTACATAAAGTTTGTTAAATGAACAAAATACAACATTTTTAACATTAAATTGATTCATAAAACCTTGTTTTCTTAAGAAACTTTTCTTAATTTTGCGCTTGTGAACATCAATAACTAACTAATATAATTATAAAAAGTAAGAATTATGAAAACATTAGGTTACATTGGCGCTTTCCTCGGTGGTGCCATCGCAGGAGCAGCATTAGGTATTCTTATGGCTCCAGAAAAGGGTTCTGACACACGAACCAGGATTTCTGACGCAGTAGATGATTTCTGTAAGAAGCACGACATTAAGCTTTCACGCAAGGAAATGGATGACTTTGTTGATGACATCAAAGACTCAGCATCAGAGATACTTTAAATTCAACAAAAAATTATCATATAGTGTTTTCCAACGATAATAATGTTGAGACTATTGCGCAACTTGTAGAAGTGCTCAAGCATTACATCGGGCTTCAGTCTGAATACGTGAAGCTCGATGTAATAGAGAAGATAGTGCGCCTACTTACAATCTTCACGATTGTGACAGTATTTGTACTGCTACTTGTCATCTCTATTATATTTTTCTCTTTTGCCGTGGCATACGCATTGGAGCCATGCACTGGTATGACAGGAGCGTTCTGTATTATAGGCGGGTTCTACTTCATTGTGTTCATCGTATTCTTTTTGCTTCGCAAACAACTTATTGAGAAACCACTTGTCAGATTTCTGGCAAGTCTGCTAATGTCATAAAGATGCCCATGTATAACGACAACGACGACATTATGTCGCCAACATACAAGTCTCTCAGTGAGATACGTCTTCGTAAGGCTCAGTTACTGACTGAGATTACCAAAGACAGCCATAAGATGAAAGGCATGTGGGATGAGTTATTCCATAAGCCCAAGAATCAGGCTACCCCTACTCGTCGATTCTCCGGTCTGATGAACACTGGTGCCGGCATCCTTGATGCAGCTATTCTCGGTTGGAAGCTATATAGGAAGTTTGGCGGAAAATCCAAGTCAAAGTCTGGTTTCTTCAGAAGATAACAAAAGAAACCATCATTACATATTTCCATAAACCGGAGATTATAATCAGAACTCTATAACGAGTCCGTCATAGGCGAACTCAAAGCCTTTAGGCAATCGCTTACTTGCTTCTTCATGGAGACCTATCTGATGTGTAAGATGAATCAAATAAGTCTTGTTAGCACCCAAGCGACGCGAGAAAGCTATAGCATCGTCTATAAGTTGATGGGAATGGTGTGGTCTGTCCCATCGTAAGGCATTCACCACCAGTACCTCCACACCTTTCAAATATTCGAAGTCCTCTTCCGGAATGGTTTTCATATCAGTGATATAAGCAAACTTTCCAAATCTGTAACCCATGATTGGCAGCTTGTCGTGCATAACACGCACCGGCATCACGTCAATGTCGCCTAAGCGTAGAGGGATGTGTGGCTCTATAACATGTAAGTCAAGTTTAGGGACACCTGGATAGAGCACCTCTGTAAAACAATATGGCATTGTCACACGCAAGCTCTCAGCAGTCAGCTTGTCAGCATATACATGTAAGTCACCGAAGACACAAAAGCCACGAAGGTCATCAAGTCCTGCCACATGGTCATAGTGGATATGCGTCAACAGTACCGCATCCAAAGGTTTGAACAGGAATGGCATCAGCTGCATGCGTATATCAGGACCGCTGTCAATAAGGATCCGCGTGGTGTCACTCTCCAAAAGTGCCGCACAGCGATAGCGTTTGTCTTTCGGATTGTCACTCTCGCACACCTCACAATGGCATCCCAACACCGGAACTCCTGCTGAGGTTCCTGTACCAAGAAAAGTCAGTCTCATCATCTGATATTCACTTCTGGCGATATTTCTATAGCAAACTTATCATAGACATCCTTACGGATAACATCACACAACCGAACAATATCGGCACCCGTGGCACCGCCACGGTTCACCAACACCAATGCTTGTTTGTCATGTACTCCAGCCTTTCCAAGGCTTCTACCCTTCCATCCACATTGGTCTATCATCCATCCTGCCGGAATCTTCACATGATTATCATCTATAATATAATGAGGCATCTGAGGATACTGGCTAATCAACTGTTCGTATTTCTCACGTGACACCACCGGATTCATGAAGAAGCTACCGGCATTTCCTTCCACCTTTGGGTCTGGGAGTTTCTTGTTGCGGATGTCAATAATCACCTGCCGTAGTTCTGCTGCCGTAGGTGTAGCTATACCATGACGCTGCAACTCATCACGAATATTTCCATACTCAATATGAGGCTCGAACGTTTTTGAGAGACGATATGTTACGTATGTTACAATATAGCGTCCTTTCCACTCATTCTTAAACCTGCTTTGCCTATAAGAATAGTTACAATCTGCATTCAAAAGCGATACAGTCTTACCGGAAGACAACTCCACGACTTCTACTTTTGATATGATATCCTTTACCTCAACTCCGTATGCACCAATATTCTGAACGGCACTTGCACCGACCTCACCAGGTATCAGAGACAGGTTCTCCGCCCCATACAACCCGTTGTTGACACAATAGTCCACAACATCATCCCATGTCTCACCACTACCTACACGAAGCAGTACCCCTTCGTCCCCATTATCGGTAACGGTTATTCCTTTGATGGCAGAATGGATGACGGTCCCTTCAAAGTCCCCTGTAAGCAACAGGTTACTGCCACCGCCGATAACAAGCAACGGCTCGTCGTTAGCTGTCAACATCCGAGCGATAGACTGCGCCTCTTCTACCGATGAGTATTCCAGAAAACGGTGACAAGTAGCATCTATCCCAAAGGTGTTATGCTGTAAAAGCGAATAGTTGCAAAGATCTCTCATTGATTATAAGTCTAATTCCACAAGCGTCCATTCGTCACCCGACTTCTTAAAGCGCAGCTGCGTCTGCAAGCCGTTTGACAAGCCTTTGAAAAGGAATATCTTCTCATTTCCTTCACCATATTCCTGACCATATAATATATTGTACACCATATTGCCTGGAATCTCAGGAACATAATCCGACCAAGTGTCAGCAGGAATATGTATATTAACATACTTGCTGTCATCCTCATTCTCCGGGTCAGGACCATAATAAGGCAACGGATCTTTCACATTATTAGCTGTCGGCTGGGCAAAGAAACCTTGCAGGAACTTAAGGAAGGAAGCATTCTTACTTTCACCTAACCCCACTGTGTTTTTCTCTGTCAACAGCCATTGACCGTTCTCGCGGTTGAAGACAAACTGTTCTACGCTTCCCTGTTGCAGGAAAATCTTCTCAACGGTAACATGAGCTATGGATGTATCCTTGACAACCTTCATCTGTTTCTCATTGTCAAAGATTAGCGTATAATATTCCTGATCACGGAAAAACTTTTCCATTTGCCACTGCCCTCGTTGCACAACACTATTAGCACCGTTCTCACGGACTGGCAACGGAAACTTCACTCTTGCACGTTGCAGTTTCTTGCTGTTAATGAAGTTGAAGAAAAAATCATCAAACAGCTCGTCAGCAGCTTTGGGCATAGGCGTGGCCTCTACTATCTGAGCGAGAGTATCCGCCTCTACTGTATCCACTGCCATTGTATCGGCGACAACCAACGTGTCTACAGCCTCGGGCTTCTTCTGTGTGCATCCGGTATTAAAGCAAACCATGCTTATAACTATACCACACAGAATTAAAAAAAATAAGCTTCTCCTCATGATTTATAATCTATAATCTCTAACTTTCGGCAAAGATACAAAATTTCGAGTAAGCGAGTGCAAAGAAAGCTTGTTTTCTTTGCCGAGCGGGAGAAATTTATTTAAAATTTCGAGTAAATTAGCACAAAGAAAGCTTGTTTTCTTTGCCGAGCGGGAGAAATTTTAACCTTTTACCTTTACTTAGAGACCAACGCCTGCTTTATGTCTTCCAACAAATCCTCTCCAGCTTCAAGTCCAGTACTAATACGTACCGTAGTATCGGGAACAGCCATCTCAGCTCGTTGCTCTGGTGTGAAAAGCCCGAAGATTGTCGACGCGGGATGAATCGCCAGCGACTTACGGTCAAAGAGGTTGGTCGAACGTCGTATAACCTGTAGCTTATCGATAAAAGCCCATGCAGCCTCCTTAGAATCGAGGTCAATGGTAAAGACCGCACCTGGAAGGTCACCAAACTGCGACGTTGATAAATCATGGAAAGGATTGTCCGGAAGACCGGTATAATTAACACGTTTGATTTCAGGTAAAGCCTGACACTGACGGGCAAGATACAAAGCAGTCCCTGACTGTCGGCGATAACGCATATCAAGGGTGTCAAGCCCCAGTGTCTCCATATATGCCACCTGTGGAGTCATCAATGCTCCGAGGTTAGTCACCAGCTCCGTCTTCACACGGGCAGTGAAAGCCATCTTTTTGCCCACATAACCTGCGCGTTTACGCAAAGAGGGCGATGGAGCCTGCGACCAGTCGAATGAGCCATAGTCTATAATCAGCCCACCAAGGCCTGTTCCACCGCCAGAAATATATTTAGTACTTGACACGACCTCTACATCTACACCAAATTCATTGGCATGGAAAGCAGAGAATGGTACTATTGTCGTATCGGCAATCAAGGGGACATTGGCTTGATGAGCGACAGCGGCAAGCGCACGGATATCAGCAACCAACAGTTGCGGATTAGTAATAATCTCAAAAAACAGAGCACAGGTGTTGTCATCTATCAGTGCCGCGACCTCCTTCACATCCGTGAAATCAGCAAAACGAGGTTCTATACCAAAGCTGCCTAACGTGTCTCGTATTAGTGACACGCTGTTACCAAAAAGGTGTTTCGAGGCAACAATATTCAACCACTTTCCGCTTACAGCTGTCAGGGTATATGCTATCGCCGACATGCCTGTATTGAGAGCTGTCACACTGATACCGCCGGTAATCTGCCGTACCCTTTCCTCTAAGTATGAAACAGTAGGATTCGCAATACGTGAGTAAGATGGCGACATGCTTCTGCCACAGAAGGCATCACTCATTGCCTTAGCTGATGGGAACTCAAATGCCGCAGTATAATACACAGGCATTGAAAGAGCCCCATAAGCGTCAGGCCTCATATATTTTGTCGTTAATACTTTCGTCTCATACTTCATGGCTCTTATCTGCTTGCGATTATCTTCTTTATGGCAATAACTAACTTATCAACATCCTCACGACCATTATATAAAGCAAAAGTTGGGCGGACACTCATCTCGTAGCCAAGAGCCCTGAGAGCAGGCTGGGCACAATGATGACCCGCACGTACGGCTATGCCTTCCTTATCCAATAAAGTACCAGTCTCAGGAACAGGAATACCGTCAAGGACAAATGACACCACAGACACACGGTTCTTTGGATTGCCTATTAACGTCAGCCCTTTTATCTGCGACAGCTGCTCACGGGCATATTCTGTGAGTTGATGCTCATGATGCTCAATGTTACGAATACCTATATGAGCAACATAATCAAGAGCGGCACCCAGACCTATCGCATCTGCGACATTAGGTGTGCCTGCCTCGAAACGAGCAGGAGGCTGATTATATTCCGTGCGCTCAATTGTCACGTCCTTAATCATGTTACCCCCACCCTGCCATGGCTGCATTTTGTCCAACAGTTCCTTTCTGCCGTATACTACACCAATACCATTAGGACCGTAAATCTTATGTCCTGAGAAGACAAAGAAGTCCGCGCCAAGTGCCTGTACATCTACAGGTGTATGGGCAATACTCTGCGCACCATCAATGAGTACCGGTATGTGATGGCTATGAGCAATGTCAATTATACGCTGCACATCATTTATCGTGCCAAACGTATTATTAACATGCCCTACGCTGACAAACCGCGTACGCGATGTTATCAACCGTTCCAGCTCTGAGAGAATCAGATCACCGTTCTGATCTACAGGTATAGCCTTTAGCGTACACCCTCTTTCCTTGCACACCTGCTGCCATGGTACAATGTTCGCATGATGGTCTAACGTCGAGACTATCACCTCGTCACCAGGAGTCAGATATTGCCTGCCATAGGTTTGTGCAACAAGATTGATACCCTCCGTCGTACCACGTACGAAGATAATCTCCTCTGAGGAGGCGGCATTGATAAAACGCTGTACCTTCTCGCGTGCTTCCTCATAAGCGTCAGTGGCACGTGCGGCAAGCGTATGCGCGCCTCTATGGATATTCGAGTTATCGTGCTTGTAATAATCCGAGATCTTGTCAATGACCTGAATAGGCTTCTGTGTCGTAGCACCATTATCAAGCCACACAAGATCATGCCCGTTAACCTTTTGCTGGAGCACAGGAAAATCTTTTTTTATCTGATCGGAGTTTAGAGTGTCCGGATCTTCATAGTTAAGTCCACGCAACTCCGACTCCCCGATCCCCTCAAGAGAGAGAGGATGCGGAAGGAGAGCTTCCTGAGGCAGTTCCAGAGCCGAAAGGTTTAATTGCTCTGGCGACTCACTGGCAGGCTGCTGCTCCCGTATCTCCTCTTCTTGCGGATCGAATTTCTGCGCTGCCTGACGAAGCAGCTCAAACGTAGGATCTTCTATGCCGAAATTACTTATATTCTGTATATCAATCATACACTTATGGGATTAACCCTATTTTTCAACGAGATTCCTATGCTGATAATCGTGATAGTAACCCACCTCCACATTCTCAAGGACTGCGATAGCATCGTCAGTGAGAGATGCCAAAGAGAAATACTTGGTAAGCAGGTATGATGCCACGCCGAACTTGTCAAGTCCCATCAGGCGGGCACTGAGTGAAGGTGATATCTCACCAGGGATGCCACTTTGATGCAAACCGATGACACCTTGGTTTTTCTCACCTACGCGTACAAGTATGATCTTGGTGGTACCTACGCCACGACCGGTAAGGTATTGTCCCTCGACCTCTACCTTATCACTTGGAATCAGAGGAACGCCACGCCACAAAATAACTTTTGTGCCAAACAAGTCGGTAGTAGCCGGTGGAACGCCACGCCATGTGCATTCACGTTCAAATGCGGCAATGGCACGGGGATGTGCCAAGAAGAATGACGGTTCTTTCCACACCAATGACAACAGTTCATCGAGGTCATCTGGCGTAGGAGCTCCATAACGCGCTGAGATACGATAGCCTGGGTTCACGGCTGACAACAAACCGAACTTCTTATTGTTTACCAATTCCCACTCCTGACGTTCTTTGATACTCTCTATCGACAGGCGCAATTGTTCCTCAAGCTGGCTATATGGATTGTTATACAAGTCTGACACACGGGTATGCACTCGCACAACAGTCTGGAGAGTATTCAGACTGTATTCTGTAGGATTCTCCTCGTAATCGATATAAGTCTCAGGGATGATATTATCCTCTTCGTGACCGCTCACCAAGTCGATATGCTTCTCTCCGTGATCGTTCACCGTGGCTTTCAGCCTCAGTTGTTTGTCTACCGCCTTGTTGAAGGTCTCACGGAAATCAGGAACCTCCTTTATGAACTTCTCAAGTTCCTTCTGCTTCAGCCCCAGGAAGATCGTTGGGGTGACAGCACGTACAGAGACTGTTGACTCAGCGTCATCCAGCAAGTCGGTCTCACCGAAATACTCTCCATCACCCAAAAGGGCTATTCTAAGTTCCTCGCCATGTGAGCCGCGGCTGAAGACCTCTACCTGACCACTTGCCACAATAAAGAACCGTTGTTTATCTTTTCCTTCCTCAACAAGAAGCTTGCCATACTCAACCTCCTGGGTCTCGAAAGACCGTGCCAGACGCTCAACAATCTCATCATCAAAGTCAGAGAACAAAGGAATAGCTTTCAGACTCTTGGCTGAGAACGACGGTACTCCGTCAAGATACTGAATGGGTAAACGCTCGCTTTTCCGAAGCTCCACCTTTGTACGGTTCACACGGAAGGTTCCTCCACTCACTTGCACCCAAGGTAAAAGCTTTAACAATAGTCTCGGTGTGATACTACCCATTTGCGGGGCAGTCTTTGCTGTCGTAGCAAGTTTTCTTGCTGTGGCAGTAGTGACACTGCGTTGTAAATTTGAATTTGCCATAATTACTTTATTTTCTAATTGTTACTTTGTGTGTTGTCCCTTCCACATGTTCCACTGATAGTACTTCATAACCTTGTTCCACCGCGTTACGAGGCACATTGTCAAGAGGCTCGCCTTCCGTTAGCAGAACCTCAAGTATATCACCTGCATTCAGTTTTGCCAGTTCTATTTTTGTCTTGACGAAGGTCATTGGACAATGTTCCTTCGTTATGTCTAATATCTTTGTTGCCATGTTCTTTATATTTGTTTATGATGAATAGTGAGTTATGAATTTATATAAACAGTGTCTGACCACCCTCACTGACATTAAGGAAAGAGGCTACACCGATCACGTCCTTGACCTCTGGGATAAAGTCCTCTTTCTTCAATCCCAGCACATGCATTGCCATCTCGCATGCATAGAAGTTGATTCCCAGTACTTTAGCCGCCTCAACGAGCTCTTCCAGTGTCGCTACATTGTTCTTACGCATCAGTGAGCGGAAGATTTTCGGTCCTGCTCCAAGAAAATTGAAACGGCTTGTCGGAGTCACATGCAAGCCACCCATCATGAAACCGAATATTTTCGTCAGCCAGTTACCACCGGTAAAGCTGCGACCTTTTTTCTGTTTTATAGCGTCCAACCCCCAGAAGGTAAAAAAGATGTTGACCTCATATCCAACAGCCGCCGCTCCTGTTCCGAGCGTAAACACTGCTGTCAGTTTATCAAAATCGCCACTAAAGGCAATTATACTCAATTTCTTCTGCTCACTCATACCTGTTCGAAATTATAAAGTTGTGTACTAAGATAGCGTTCACCCGTATCTGGCAACAGCGTCACGATGGTCTTACCCTCATTCTCTGACCTACGAGCCAGCTTAATAGCGGCAGCGGCAGCAGCGCCACTGGAGACTCCAGCCAACACAGCGTCTCTTCGAGCCAGCAACCGTCCGACAGCAAAGGCCTCATCGTCCTTTATGCGCAGTATCTCATCATATACATTGACGTCAAGTGTCTTAGGAGAGAAGCCTGCACCAATACCTTGAATCTTATGCGGTCCCGGTCTTTCACCAGACAAGACGGAAGAAGAGTAAGGTTCCACTCCTACTATCTTCACTTTTGGATTATGCTGACGTAACACCTGACCGACACCAGTAATGGTTCCTCCGGTACCTATTCCAGCCACAAAAATGTCAACATTGCCATCGGTATCGCGTATGATTTCCTTGGCTGTCGTCAACCGGTGTACCTCCGGATTAGCAGGATTCTCAAACTGCTGAGGAATATAGGTGTTACGAATTTCCGCTGCCAGCTCACGAGCCTTTCGGATTGCTCCTGACATACCCTCGTATGCTGGCGTAAGCACAATCTCCGCACCTAAGGCACTTAGCAGTGCCCGCCGTTCCACCGACATGGCATCAGGCATCGTCAGTATAAGGCGATAGCCGCGTATAGCTGCTATCCAAGCCAACCCTATACCTGTATTACCACTGGTAGGTTCTATAATCGTTGTACCTTGGGTAATATAACCCTTGCGCTCTGCCCGTTCAATAAGTGCTAACGCAGTACGGTCTTTCACGCTCCTTGCAGGATTCAGATATTCCAACTTTGCAAGAATCCTTGCCTTTAGTTTCAGCTCCTGAGCGGTACCCGTCAGTTCCAATAACGGTGTATTGCCTATCAGCTCTATCAAATTTTGTGCAATATGTGCCATGTCGTATTTATTTATAATAATCAGTTTCTTATAGATGTTCTTCCTTATTAACAACTTCCCCATTCTTGATTTTGAACGAGTTCAGGCGAGGCTCGTCATCTAACAGGGAGAGTATGGCATAACGGATATTGGGATCATTAGCCAGACGCAAGTCTTCCTGAGATGGACGCGATGGTGATGCCGGATGCGAGTGCCAGTTTGCAAGTATTGCCAGTCCATGCTCGCGGGCATAGCGCAACGCCGCAAATTGCTGCCGCGGCGCAAAGGAGAAATGCTCCGGAGAATGGTCTATATTCTCCATCGGATAGTTCTCCGTTACTGTATCGTTTACTCCCAGCAGGTAGCCGCACGACTCATTTGGGGCGTCCTTCCGTGACTGGGCTATCAGTTCGTCTATAATATCTTGTGGTATTTTCATAACTTTAATGTCCTTTCAGGTCACATGCTGCCTGTTCGTAGTCTATCAGATGGTCTATAGTAGGAGTAGTGCCACATACCGCACATGATGCGCGATGCTTCACAGGAACCGTACGAAACTGCATTGTCTTGGCATCAAACGTCAAGAGACGATTGGTTAGCAACTCTCCAACACCTGTAAAATATTTCAAGGTCTCCGCCGCCTGTATCGTCCCAAGCATTCCGGCAATAGCACCCAATACGCCTGCCTGTGAGCACGTTGGCACTGCACCGACGGGTGGCGGCTCCTTAAACATACAACGATAGCATGCCGTACCTGGCAGATGGGTAAACGTCTGACCATTGAAGCGTAAGATACCACCATGCGAGAAAGGCTTACCTGCCAACACGCATGCGTCGTTAATCAAGAATTTCACAGGAAAGTTGTCTGTGCCGTCAACCACAAAATCATATTCCTTTATTATATCTAAGGCATTACCCGAATAAAGGAACTCATGATAGGTGTCTACTTTCACATCGGGATTGATGGCTTGTATCTTTTCCTTGGCACTCTCAACCTTTGGCGTCCCCACGTCTTTTGTGAAGTGTATAACCTGACGCTGAAGATTACTCAAGTCAACGACATCAGCATCGATAATTCCAATGCGACCGATACCTGCCGCTGCCAAATAGAGAGAAACCGGAGCACCCAGTCCACCGGCACCGACTACAAGCACCCGGGCATTTAATAACTTCTCCTGCCCTTCCACACCCACATCCTTCAATAGGATATGACGAGAATATCGCTGTATCTGCTCTTCTGTAAAGTCAAACATACTGATGAATTATTTTAGTAAGGCTCCTCCACCCATGAAATACAGGAAGTCAACCTTGTCACCTTCCTGAATCTGAATCTCATTCCAGTTCTCACGCTCAGCAAACTCCTCGTTCACCTGGACGGATACCATGTCGGGACTCTCCACTTCCAGTAGTCCAACTAACTCTGTCACATTGAGAGGCAGGCTTACTTCCCGCTCGTCTCCATTCACATAAATCTTTGCCATATCTTTTAATGTTATATTTCGTTTGCAAAGGTACGGCAATATTAAATGTAAAAAAATAACATAACAAAGGTAAACTATATACCATGATTTTGGTATTTTTATAAAAAAAAATACCACCTCGTCACTGGCTTAAACTGCTTATACAAAGCAAGTTAGACCACAAAAAGTGACAAGGTGGTATTGTTTTTAGAAAAATTTTTAGCTAAGAGGCTAAGACCGGCAACACTCTGCGTACAAGCAGATTAGTTAGCTGCCTCAAACTCCTCTAAGAACCGTGTGTCATTCTCCGAGAACATACGGAGATCGGATACACGGTACTTAAGGTTTGTGATACGTTCCACACCCATACCGAAAGCATAGCCTGTATATACAGAACTGTCAATGCCACAAGCCTCAAGGACGTTGGGGTCTACCATACCACAGCCAAGGATCTCAACCCATCCTGTATGCTTACAGAAGCCGCAGCCCTCACCACCACATATATGGCATGAGATATCCATCTCCGCACTTGGCTCTGTGAACGGGAAGTAGCTTGGACGAAGTCTGATTTTTGTCTCCGGACCAAACATCTCACGGGCGAAGGTCAGCAATACCTGTTTCAGGTCCGTGAACGACACGTTCTTGTCGACATACAAACCTTCTACTTGATGGAAGAAGCAATGGGCACGGGCTGAGATAGCCTCGTTACGATAGACTCTTCCCGGACAGAGGATGCGTATTGGCGGCTCATGGGTTTCCATGAAATGAGCTTGGTCGCCACTGGTGTGCGAGCGGAGAATAACATTCTTTATAACCTCATTCGGGTTCTGCTCAATGAAGAAAGTGTCCTGCATGTCACGGGCAGGATGGTCAGCGGCAAAGTTCAACATTGTGAACACATGCTGATCATCATCAATCTCCGGACCGTCGGCAAGGACGAATCCCATGTGTGAGAAGATATCTATAATCTCGTTCTTTACAATAGTCAACGGATGACGAGTACCGAGCTTTATCGGATAGGCGGTACGGGTAAGGTCGATGTCATCGCTCTGTGCCTCCGTTGTCTCAAATTGCTCCTTTAACTCATTGATACGTTGCTGAGCTGTCTGCTTCAGCTCATTGATCTTTATACCTATGGCCTTTTTCTGGTCTGCCGCGACTGTGCGGAAGTCTTGCATCAGTGCGTTGATTTCTCCTTTCTTACTCAAATATTTCAAACGCAACTGTTCAATATCCTCAGCGTTTTGTGCCGAGAGCGTGCTCACTTCCTTGAGCATTTGTTCGATTTTCTCCAGTAACATATAAACTGTTCTATTTTGAATTCGCCGACAAAGGTACAATTAAGTGAGCACAAAACAAAAGAAAAATTTGTTTTTCTTCACGATTCTCGTTAGAAAGTTTTACCTTTGCCCCGCATTTGGTTCACCCCTTGCGCGTGATTAAAAGGGAATCAGGTGAGAATCCTGGACTGTCCCGCAGCTGTAAGCCGCCTATTATGGAGACAAACACAACGCCACTGGTATAAGCCGGGAAGGTAGTTTGTCGACCGGGCGGCAAAGTCAGAAGACCTGCCTTTTGCTTCTGAAGGAATAGCATTCCGACAGAATTCCTTGTATTGCGAGAGACGATAACAGGGACAACATTACAAATAATAAACCACATGAAGATGAGAAGAAACCTTCTCCTCGTTGTTTGCTGTGTTGTGCCGTTAATGACAATGTCACAAGAACACATCGATACCGTAACCGGTAAGACACACCGTCTCACCGGCGTGGAGGTTGTAGCCTCATCCGAGACGGGTAAGGTGACAACCACAAGTCCCGTACAGACTATCGGCACGGAGCAGATGCTGAGATTAGGCATACAGAATATTACAGATGCCCTGAAGAATATCGGAGGTATTACCATACGCGACTATGGCGGTGCCGGTGGCATGAAGACGGTATCTGTAAGAGGTATCGGAGCACGTCATACCGCCATCGCTTATGACGGCATAGTACTAAGTGACTGTCAGACTGGTGAGATCGACCTGTCACGCTATTCCCTTGACTATGTACGACTATTGTCACTTACCATAGGTGACGGCGACAATATATTCCAGCCGGCACGCAACATGGCGGCGGCGGCGACATTGAATATTGAAGTCCTCCAGACACCCGAAGAGGGAGCAGAGAGAAATGGAGACAGCCAACTCCCCCGTAATGGGGCTGGGAGACTGTCTTTAGGCTCCTGGGGAATGGTTTCGCCAGCTTTTCACGGTGGTATACGAATAAACAAAAACACAACGGTCTCTGCTACTGGTACATACACGTATGCGGAGAACGACTACCCTTTCACATTAAGAAATAACAACACGTCGACACGTGAGCGTCGGAAGAACAGCCGCATGAGCAGCGGACACAGTGAGGTCAATGCCACCTGGAAGGACAATAATGGCAACACATTAAGAGGAAAGGTATATTACTACGACAGTTACCGGCAGCTTCCAGGGATAGTTCACTACTACACAAATGAAAATGATGAGACTCTGCGCGAGCGGAACTTATTTGCACAAGCCAAATACGACACCCGTCTGTCTGACCAGTGGAAACTGACGGCAAGCACCAAGTTTAACTGGGCTGAGTCACGCTATCACAACGGAATGCCGACAGCCGGGATAGCTGACAGCCGATATATACAGAACGAGACATACGGCACGGCGACTGCAATGTATGAGCCAACAGTCAACTGGGCTTTATCATATTCCGCAGATTACATATATAATAAGTTGCATAACACCGCGGCGTCACTTTCCGGTCCTGACCGACACAGCATCTTACAGGCTCTCTCGGTAAGATATAAGCTGCCACGCTTAACGGTTATAGTCCGTACACTGCTGTCGGATTATACCGACCACGGCTTTGGGAAAAAAGACAAAAAAAACACCAACCGCCTGTCACCATCTTTCAATGCGTCTTACAGGCTATTGCCAAATCATGACCTATATATTAGAATAATGTGGAAGAATATCTTCCGCATGCCTACGTTTAATGAACTATACTATTACCACATTGGCACTACTGACCTCAAGCCGGAGAGCAACAACCAGTGGAATATCGGTATTACATGGAAAAGTAAAACATTTAACGGCTGGCAGGCTACTGTCACTGCCGACGGATACGTGAACGATGTTAAAGACAAGCTTGTAGCCATTCCTTTCAATATGTTTGTGTGGCGTATGATGAATCTTGCAAAGGTCAAGGGCAGAGGCATTGACCTTACGACACATATACAACGGACGCTGAATGGCAGGCACAGTATTGAGCTGACAGGTAACTACAGCTTTCAGAAAATAGAGAACCGCTCAAACGAGACCTCACCATATTACAAGAATCAGATTGCATATATTCCGGAACACACCTTCTGCGCCACTGTCGGATGGCTTAACCCATGGGTTAACATGTCGGTATCCGCCAATGGCATGAGTGAGCGATGGACGGTCAACGAACATGCCGACGGAACTCGCTTGGCTGGCTTTGCTGAGATGAGCTTCAACGTATGGCGTAGCTTTACACCCCATTTAGGAAGTTTGGGAGCAACTCACATAACACTGCGTGGCAGTATAATAAATATACTTGACAAACAATACGACATCATAGCCCACTACCCCATGCCAGGACGCTCCTGGCGGATAACGGCAGAGATAAGCTTTTAACAATCAACTAACATAATATTAACAATTAATGAAAAGAAAAATGAAAACAAGAAGTTTATTCATCTGCGCACTCTGCGCATTAGCGGTAACAACAGGTTTTACTGCATGTAGCGACGACGATGACAACACAAAATCGTATGTTGACGTGTCTGTCGCCGATGGCGTCTTCGTTCTCAATGAAGGCAGCTACTTCTCAAACATCAACGGGTCGCTCGACTATCTCGACTACGGCAGACAGTCCATTACCAATAATGTCCTTGGCACTACATACAACCTTGGAGGCACACCCAACAATGCCATCATCGTTAATGACGTTATGTATATCGCATGTGCTGATGAGAACCAGGTTACTGTCATCAACGCCAAGAGCCTGACGGCATCCAACAAAATGATTACCGTTACTGCACCGCGAGAGCTTGCCACTGACGGATCTTTTGTATATGTGACCTCACAGGCTGGCACAGTAAGCAAGATTGACATTGCCACGAATAATGTTGTGAAGACCACAGAGGCCATCGGTGACCGCCTGGAGGGTATCGCCTACAGGGATGGCTTCCTGTATGTCTGCAACTCTTGCAAGGAGATTCCAAATCCCGAAACAGGTTACAGCAGCTGGGAATACCACACTAATCTTATCAAGCTGAACGCTGAGACTCTCACAAAGGTTGCCGACATCACTGTTGCCGCCAACCCAAACCAGATTATCAGCGATGGTAAGACACTGTATCTGGCATCATGGGGTGATTACTACATGGTAGAGGCGACAGTACAGAGCATCGATGCTAACGATCAGGTAAAGGCTATCGGCAATGGTCAGAAGATTGCCTACGACGACAACAAGCTGTATATTGTCAACACCACCTATGACACAAGCTACAACGAGGTAAACAGCTACAAGGTTCTTGACCTCAACACGAACCAGACATCTGACTTCTGGGGAGACACCTCGTTGATTTTCAGCCCGGGCACCATCGGAGTAGACCCAATCACTCACGATGTGATTATAACCTCATACCAAAAGGGTGATTATGGCTATGCCGACTATACCGCAAACGGCTATCTGGTTGTATATAGCAAAGATAATAAATTCTTTACTAACGCCACGACAAAGTTCACCACTGGCGTAGGACCATGCACGTTAGTGTTTAATTCGCACAAGGAGTTAAAGGAAGAATAACAGAAAACATCATGTCCGTTCTTCCTTGAAGAACGAATAAGACACACATCACTAAGTCCGTTTCTCATGGGAGAAACGGACTTAGTGTAAATGTGAATGTCTTGTCACCATAGTGTACTCGGTGCTCATCAAGAGGCTGTGCACCCCAGCTGTTGATGCCGCCTACGCCGGCGTGCTCACCGTCAATGAACAGGTTGGTGAAACGTGACTTCCTCAGTTCGGTGGCATGACGCTGGTGTTTCTCTTCTCCCTCGTCAAGCTCCTCTTGGTCATAATGCAACGCTGAGGCATAGAAGAGTGTCGGACTTGTGGCATACACCAGCAATCCCCGTTGACCTGCATCGGTCTGCCGCCACCATCGTATGTCGCTCTTCAGCCCTGTCTCCTGCGGACGGATATAGGGATAGAACTGCTCATCGGCAGTCTGACTCCATATATATACATTCTGCGACACTTTTCTGTCGATATAGTTTTCCACTGGTCCGCGCCCATAGTACTCACTGCGATCCATCGTCTCTGGCAGCTGCATCAGCATACCGAAGCGCAACAGGTCAGGAACAGTGGCACCGTCGGTGGCTTTCAGATGTTCCTCAACAATAATCTTACCTGTGCCGGTTATCTGATAGCACATCTGTAGCCGCGCCTGCACGTCAGGAAGGTCATAGCTGACTGTAACCTGATATGCCGGTTCCACATTCCGCAGCTTGACAACCTGCATATCGGTTTTCACCAGCTTAGGACTCCGCCATACGGCATTGTTCTTCTGCAGCCATGCTCCCATGTCATTGTCTGTGACGGCACGCCAGAAGTTTGGTCTCAGCACACCGCCATCTGCCAACATGTCAATACCGTCTACCTTGTATCTCGTCAGGAAGCCTGTATCCTCAGAGAAACGGATGTCGATGTCCTTGCCCGTAAACAGTACACTGCCGTCTAAAATCTTCTTTTTCAGCTTCGACGGCTCACGGACCGCCATCTCTGGCAGTGCCACCGTCTCACCCGCTATCGGCAGCTGCTGGTATGCCACGAGGGTTCCTTCTCCAAACAAAGGCTCTTCCTCTTTGAGCGAGAAATAAAGCTGAAGGATATGCTCGCCTTTCAGCTCTATAGCCTGTGCGACAGACGGTATCGTGTACTCTCTTGACTGTCCAGGGGCTATGTCAAGCATTTCCTCGGAGCCTTCTGAGAAGATAATTCCCGACGAGTACACTACCCATGACATGCTGACATTGCTAAGGTCACGGAAGAAGTTCTCGTTATGTATACGGATTACACCTTTCTCTATATCCACCGGCTCCACCCAGATGTTCTGATAGAGATATCCCACCTCATACATCTCGGGATTAGGCACACGGTCGGGCGATACCAGACCATTACAGTTGAAGTTGTTGTCACTCGGGTCATAGCTGTTGTAGTCACCGCCATAGGTATACTCAATCAGAGGGATGGTGACATTGTTATAACCGCCAAGACATAACACGCCCTTCACCTCTGCCAGACGCTCCTGCTGCTCTGTCGTAAGCGGATGACGGTGTAGTGCCTGGTCGACGAAGTCCCAGATAAAACCGCCTTGGTACTTTGGATACTTGCGTACCAGATCCCAATAATCTTTCAGGCCGCCGCTGCTGTTACCCATTGCATGACTGTATTCACACTGTATAAGCGGCTTCGCATCTTCCTGTGCCATCGACTTGGAATAGTCCTCACATCCCTTCTGGTCGTAGTACATCGGACAGAATATGTCAGTATTACTACCCTTCCCCGCCTGTTCAAACTGTATGGGACGGCTCTTGTCCTGCGACAGAATCCACTCACGGGCGGCGGTGAAGTTGGGACCGTCGACGGTCTCGTTGCCTAACGACCATATAATAATACTCGGATGATTAAACTTTGTGCCTACATTATGCTGGTTGCGCTCAAGTATCTGTCGTGCGAACTGTGGTTTCTTTGCCTCCGATGAGTCCTCATATCCAAAGCCGTGTCCTTCTTGGTTGGACTCGGCACACACATATAGTCCGTACTCATCACAAAGGTCATACCACTGCGGATCATTTGGATAGTGGCTTGTGCGCACGGCATTGATATTGAACCGTTTCATCAGACGGATGTCCTCCAGCATTCGCTCACGGCTCACCACATAGCCTCCGTCTGGATCCATCTCATGACGGTTGACACCTTTAATTAATATCGGCTGACCGTTGACAAGCAACTGACCGCCTCGTATCTCAACCTTTCGGAAGCCGACTTTCTGTACAACGTGCTCCGCAGGGGTGTTCACGACAAGCGTATATAGATAAGGGGTCTCTGCCGTCCACCTGTGTACATCCTTAACCTCAATGTTGCCGGTCTTCGTACGTCCGACTTCCTTACCACCGGCATCGAACAGGAGCGCTTCCACCTGTTGCTTGCCCGTATGACTGATGTCTACTTTCAGTATACCATCGGCATAATCGTCGGTCAGACCTGCCATAATCCGGATGTCATCTATGTGTGCCGCCTTCGGACGACTGTACAGATAGCTCGCACGAGCAACTCCCGAAAGGCGCCAGAAGTCCTGGTCCTCACAGTAGGAGCCGTCGCACCAGCGGAACGTCTGAAAGGCAAAGAGGTTATCGCCATGTCTCAGATAGGGTGTCACGTCAAACTCCGCCGCAACCTTGGAGTCCTCGGCATAGCCAACGAACTGTCCGTTGACATAGAGATAGATATTTGAGGTGACACTGCCGAAATGTGCTATCACCTGTCTGCCGTCCCAGTATGCGGGAATGTTGACGATGCGTCGGTAGCTGCCTACATGGTTGTCCTTTATGGGTACCTCCGGCGGATTGTTCTTAAAGTGTCCCCTCCATGCGAAACCGATATTCACATACTCGGGCTCACCAAAGCCGTTGAGCTCCCAGTTGCCGGGCACGGGCATGGTTTTCCATGAGCGGTCATCGCAGTCAGTCTTATAGAAGTCTGTTGGACGTTGATCGGCATCTTCCACCCACGTAAACTTCCAATCTCCGTCTAACGACAGGTAGTTGTCAGACTGTCGTATGTCACCTGTCATGGCTTTCTCCACTGTCTCGAAAGCGAAGAAGTCGGTATGGATTGGGAAACGGTTGATATTGTTTACCTGAAGGTCATGCCATTCTGTGAATGTGGGTTGCGTGGGTTGTGCCGTCAATGCCAAAGGACTGAAAGCCAGCAACGTAAGGATGAGTTTTTTCATAAATGGTAGAGGTTAATAGATATAGAAGATAAGATAACTATAGAAGAAGTCTGGGAAATCCCAGACTTCTATTATAGATTAGAATATGAATGTGCGAAGCAACCAGTAGCAGAAGATACCTGCGAGATAGCCCACGAATGCCACCCAAGTGATCTTCTTCATATACCAGCCGAAGGTGATCTTCTCAAGACCCATCACAACGACACCTGCCGCACTACCGATAATCAACATTGAGCCACCTACACCGGCACAGTATGCCAACAGCTGCCAGAAGAGTCCGTCAACAGCCATGTCACCGGTAGCTGCAACGGGATACATTCCCATGCAACCTGCTACCAACGGCACATTGTCAACAATGCTTGAAAGAACTCCGATGATACCGGTAACCATATAATGGTTGCCCTCGAAGACTACATCCAGACCCTTGCCAAGTGCGGTAAGAACCTCAACGGTCTCCAGACATGCCACTGCCATCAGGATACCAAGGAAGAACAGGATGGTTGACATATCGATACGGGTAAGCATTGTTGTCACACGCTTCTGCATGGCTCCCTTCTCCTCTTTCTGCTTCAGGTTGGCATAGAACACCTCTGTCACTGTCCACAGCACACCGAGTACCAACAGGATTCCTACAAATGGAGGAAGGTGGGTGATGCTCTTGAAGATTGGTACGAAGATAAGACCGCCCACACCAAGGAAGAAGATACTCTTGCGCTGTGCAGCAGTCAGGTCAGAGGCCTGAACGGTCTGTGCCTGTGACGCGGTAAAGGTTAGCTCACCTTTCAGCGACAACGACAGGATATATGCAGGTATAACCATCGACACGAGCGATGGGATGAAGATCTCTGTGATGACACCGGCTGCGGTGATAAGACCTTTGTTCCAAAGCATAATGGTCGTAACGTCACCTATCGGAGAGAAGGCACCACCACTGTTGGCTGCTATCACCACCAGTGCGGCATATATCAAACGGTCTTTCTTGTCGCTCACGAGCTTACGCAGAATCATAATCATCACGATAGAGGTAGTGAGGTTGTCAAGGATGGCAGAGAGCACGAACGTCATGAAGGCAATACGCCACAGCAACGCCTTCTTGCTTTTCGTCTGCAAAGTGTCACGCACAAAGTTGAAACCACCGTTCTGGTCAACCAGCTCCACAATGGTCATGGCACCCATAAGGAAGAACAGCGTCGTCGACGTACTTCCAAGATGTTTTTCCATTACTTCACTGACAGCCATGGCTACATTCTCGCCAACGGCACCTGAGATATACTGACCGGGATCAATCATAAAGAGAGTCCAACAGCCCACAAACATCAACAAGGCAATGGCTGCCTTGTTCACCTTCGTCACTGCTTCAAGGGCTATGCAGGCATAGCCGATGACAAACACGACGATAATCGCAATTGTTAAACTTGACATACTTAATTATTATAGATGATTTATTCTGCAAAGGTACGATTAAGTGAGCACAAAACCAAAATAAAGCTCATTTTTTTGTTTTGTCGAACATGAGTACCTTCTACAAAGGTACGATTAAGTGAGCACAAAACCAAAATAAAAACAAATTTTTATTTTTATTGTCGAATGAAATTTCGTACCTTTGCAAAAAACCATGGAGTTATGAAAAGACATTATAACGTAGTTTGTGCCGTCATCAGGGACGGTGAGAAGTATCTGTGTACACAACGTTTACGCTCACACCGCAAGTATGAGAGCGAGCTATGGGAGTTTCCCGGAGGAAAAGTCAAGGAGGGGGAAAACGATTATGAGGCACTCATCCGTGAGATAAAGGAGGAGATGGACTGGGATGTGTATGTGGGACAAAAGCTCGGCACCGTAGAGCATGAGTATCCCGACTTCACCATCACCCTCACGGCATTCCTCTGCAAGGGTGGTGACGCTGACTTCAAGCTCTTCAACCACCTTGACGCCAAGTGGCTTACCATCGACAAGATGCAAAACCTCAGATGGACTGAGGCTGACCGTAAGCTCCTCACATTATTGTAACTCTTGCAGAATAGGGTTTGCTCCGCAAAGAAATCTTTCTTTAGCACGCTAAAGCGTGCAAATCCACCCGAGCGAGAAAAAAAAGAAGTCAGCCTTTTGAGCTGACTTCTTGAGTGTGTCTTATTCGTTTGTTCTT
>ERZ842401.744-NODE-744-length-47903-cov-8.652107_pt1 | contig 47903 bp, 39 predicted proteins | sample MGYA00521270_ERZ842401 | MGnify/ENA primary metagenome ERZ842401 (study PRJEB31892, sample SAMEA3878208) | bioreactor metagenome | biome: Moose rumen | place: Sweden | collected 2011-10 | study: EMG produced TPA metagenomics assembly of the PRJEB12797 data set... | reverse complement strand
TATCGATATGGTATACTTTTAAATTATTATCTGGTATACTTTTGCATTATCATTTACAGTTTCAACCAAACGAAAGGAGGACGATCATGGATGACTTCATCATTCGCACTTATACCAAGAAGGAACTGGCCTTGATGTACTTCCCCGACAGCAATCCACACACGGCCGTCAACCATCTGATGTCGTGGATTCGACGTTGTACCCAGCTTTGGCAACAGCTTCTGTCTATGGGTTATCACATCAACAGCAAGGCTTTCACGCCTCGCCAAGTGAGGGCCATCGTGGAGCAGCTGGGAGAACCATAATTTATTTAAAAAAAATGTTCCGCTAACGTTCGGCATCGTCAGCCATCGCCCAAACGGTGGCGACGAATGCCGTAACTTTGTGATGTGTTCTGAAGGGCTTTTTGTGCAATCCCTAAGGGAAATATTTGCAACCCTTAAGGGTAACAAAAAATCCGCCGAAAGGAACGCAAAAACAGACTTGGCAATGACAACGAAGTAGCCGGCACGGAGAAGTCGTAACCTGTCTGGAGAATCAACTTATTATTAACTTAAAGCTTATTGAAACTATGGCAATTAAAGTAAATGCAAGAGAAACCGAACTCAAAATCGGTAAGAACCCAGGGTACTACTATGTGATGAGTCCAGAACTGTACATTGCCCTGAAGACCTCGAAGGTAATCCGCGAAGCTGCCCTGCGCTCGGGCGTGAGCCAAGGTGTGATGCAGGCATGCTGGGATGCGGCAGGCGAAGTGATCAAGGCATGGGCTACAGAAGGTCACTCAGTAGCACTACCAGGTCTCGGAACCATGCGATTCTCGCTCCGTTCGAAAGCTGTGGCCAACGTTGAGGACGTGAAAGCCAACCTCATTAAGAGCCGTCGAATCGTGTTCACCCCTAGCGTTAGCCTGAAGGAAGAGCTGGCCAACACCAGCATCCTGATCACTTGCTACGACCGCAACGGCAACATCGTGAAGCGTGTGACTACCGATGCCGGTGAAGTGGAGGATCCAGATACTGGCAATGACACTGGTGAGAACGAAGGTGGCGAGAACACTGGTGACAACACCAATCAGGGCGGTGGAACCACTGATCCAGACACTGGCGGTGGTGGAGGCATCGGGTAAGATTTCTATTTAAAATTGACAATTCATAATTCTTTCCCATGACACCAGAAAAGAAAACTAAGTGGAGCGTGATAGTGAACATCATCCTCACCACGCTCACTGCCATTGCCGCAGCTCTGGGTTTGACCAGCTGCTTGTGAGAAAGTAATCCCGATGCGGGCTCCGAAAAGCCTTGCATCGGGTTTCTTTTTTACTTATCATCTTGGATAAACCCAATGCGACGGCGGGGCTCTTGTTCAAGGTCGCAATTTGCGACCTTGAACTGGTCTTGGAAGCTTCATCTTTAGTTAGCTGAAACATAAAGTCATCACCTTCAAACCCAAAAGCCCAATGCGCTCGATGAAGCGGCATTGGGCTTTGTATTTCACGGCTCGCAGAGGATCAAGCTTCTTTTTCTGCGATGACCCATTTGCTGTCTTTACTACCCTTGCGAGACAAGATGCCCATCTGCTTCAGACGGGTGATGTCGTTCATCACGGTACGATCGGTAACAGCGGTCTTGGCAGCTACTTTTTCTGCCACAGCTTTAGCTGCGATAAAGGGGTTCTCGGAAATGATTTCCAGAATCACTTTCTGACGCTCAGTAAGTTCTTTTACGGGTTTTTCTTTTTTACATGCTGATTTCATAATCTAAGTCGTTTTGGTTTCTTTGCAAAGATATGAAAATAATTGAGAATTCACAATCACAATTAATAAAAAAAGCGGCAAAGGTGAAACCTTGCCGCCCTATGGGATCTGAATGCCTTAGCGCTGTGGTTGCTGCTGGGGCTGACGTGGGTCTCCCTGTCCGCCTGAGGCACCACCCTGCTGGCCGCCTGCTCCGCCAGGAGTGATAGGGGTGAACATGCGCACTTGGCGATTGCCCAGGCCATACTTCTCACGCAGGGCAGCTGCCTCTGTCATGGCTGGAGAGCTGTGGTAGCGGTTCAGAGCGGCTTGGTCTTCCCATGTGTCGATGAGGAGCACGCTTACGAGCAGCACTATTCTCACCTGTATAGCGGATGTTGATCACAAGCTGTGCGCTGGCATCGATGGATGTGAACAGGCACAGGACTAAAGCAAATGCAAAAAACAATTTCGTCTTCATAAGTTATAAATTTTTTGTTCGATGCAAAGATAGGGGGAATCTCACAAGTATCTGTAACAAAAATCATGGGAGAGCGTATCGATTTTACGGATTTACAGCAATCTTGCCCCTGCCCAATGCCTGCACGATGGCTGCGAACTCCTCGGCAGTGGATACGGGCAGCAGGCTGCGGGAGCGCATCTTCTGGCGGGCATTATAGACGGTCTGCGTGGAGAGGTGGAGCAACTCGGCTATCTTCACGCTGCTGCTGATGCCCAGCCACACGAGGGCGTAGATGCGCAGCTCGGTATTCAGGCCGTTCTTCGGGGTGGTGAGGGGTTCTTCATCGCCCAGCAACGTCTGGAAGTCGGCCACGAAGTCGGGATAGATGGAGAGGAAGGTGGCATCGAAGGTCTTGTTGAGTTCCTTCACCTCATCACGCGTCTTGCTGTTGTCGGCCCGCGTCTGGCGCAGCACTTCCTCTACCTGCCCTGCCTTGATTTTGCGGTTGATGTCCTGGCGGAAGCTGTCGAGCTTGTTGATATACGCTGAGCAGGTGGAGAACAGGGAGCCGATGTACTGCTCCTTGATGTAGTTGGCAGCACCCAGCTGACGGTTCACCTCGCTGACTTGCTGGTGGCTCTCCTGCAGCTGATGCTGGGTCTGGGTGAGGCGCGTGATGCTCTCGCTGAGCTGGTGGTTGGCGGCACTGAGGGCCGTCTGCTGGCGGTGCTGGCGACGCAGGGAGCGAACCAAGAAGAAGAGGGCTGCAAGCAGCACCATGAGCAGGGCGACGAGGGCGTAGAGGTACTGGCGCGTGAGGCGCTGCTGGCGCTCCGTGAGGCGTTGGGTGGCGTTGTAGATCTGCTCCATGTACTGGCCCATCTGGGAGGAGCGCACGTTGTCGGGGTACTCCTGCTGCACCTGCATGATGTAGTCCATGTAGCGGTAGGCATGCTCCACATCGTCTTGCTCTATGAGGTAGGATATCAGGCTGAGCAGGGCGCTGTGGTCACGATTGACGAAGCAGATATTGTCGGCTGCTGAGCGACAGAGGTACTCCATCCTGCGGTCTTCATCGCCTGCCTCTCCATAATTGGCTGATGCCATGAAGGCAGCACGTCCGCTGATCTGGCTTTTCTCCTGATGTAGGCGCTGGTAGATCTGCGTGATGAACTCCAGCAGCTTCTGGCTGCGGTCTGCGCCTTGATAGGTGAAGAACAGGCTCCAATACTGGGTCATATCATCGCCAAAGGAGCCGTATTTCTGCAGGCTGTCTGTGAGCTGGGTGGAGAGTTGCGAGGAGGTGCCGGAGAGGCGCGACTGCTGTGTCTGCTGGAAGATGAGCATGGAGTAGTAGGAGCCTTTCAGGCTGTCTGTCAGCTCCTGCGGACGGATGGCGTTCAGGTCTTCTCCGCCCTGAGTGAGCAGGCCTATCTGGGTGCAGAGATTGCCACGTGAGAGCAGCACCTCGTTCTTCCAGTCGGCTCGCTGGTATTTCTCCGCGAGGGCTTCTTTCTGGGCGAGGTAATAGAGGGCAGAGTCGCTGTTGAGGTAGTAGAACTTCTGTGAAAGCAGGTCGCACAGCACGTAGCGCTGCTCATCGCTGCCCGTGGTGCGGAGCTGGCTGCGAAGCACGCTGATCTGCCCTTCAAGCTGGGACACGTATTCATGCTGATGCTCCAGCGCAGAATCTACCATCGCCAAGTAGGGCTGGTACTTGGCTGGCACGCTGGCTGCTGCCCGCAGGGCAACAAAGAGGATAAGGATATAGGTATAAAAACGTCTCATATTCCTGACTGGTGTTTTTCACAACAGGCAAAGTTACGCACTTTTGTGAAATAGTCAAGAATATGAGACAAATTTTTATGTTTACGCTATCAATAGTTCACCACCTTGACAGGACCCAGCAGACCAGCGGGCTGCAGGGGCTCGCTGCCATCGAAGCCACGGGCGTCTGTCCAGCCTACACGGGTGGCACCTGGCTGCTCATCGCCTATGAGACGGTTCACCCAGACATTGGCCACACGCACCAGAAGGACATTCTGCCCTGCCCTCACGGCCTTGGTGATATCTACCTGATAAGGCTCTTTCCAGGCTGCGCCACAATACTCGCCATTGACATAGATTTCTGCCAGATCGGCCACACGACCCAGATCGAGCACGGTCTTCTCTGCGGCCTCTGCCTCGAAGGTCTTGGTATAGTCGGCTATGCCAGAGAAGTACCTGATGCCCTCATCGGCAGAGTCGGTATAGCTGCCCAAGGCTGGGAACTCGGCTGTAGCTGGGGCACCACGCTTCTCCTGGAAGGCCACGCTCCAAGTGCCATCGAGCACCTGCTCACCCTTCTGCTGGGCAGCAGAAACGGTGAAGGAATCAGCAGCCTTACCTGCAAAGACCACAAACACGGCATCGTCTGGCACGAGGTTCAGCGTCACTTCCGTACGCCCGTCATTCTGGGTGTAGGTCACTTCTTCCTGCACACCGCTGTCTGGGTGCCAGAGCATAGGCTTCAGGCCGCTGACGCGGAAGGAAAGGGTGACGGTCTGATAGTCGCATGCGGGCTTGTTCACCCAGTAGATCTCCACATCTGGAAGGGTACGATGGAGGAACTTATAGCCTTCTGGCAGGGTGACATCCTGAGCCACGCCAGCCGCACGGAGCAGGTCGGAGAGTTCCTTGGTCTCTACCACATTCTTACGACCGCCGTCCCAGATATCGGCCACCAGAGATTGGAACTCTGCTGCATCGTCTGTGAGGGAGGCAGAACGCGTAGGACGCACACCACCTACCCAAGCCCCTGCCTTCACCAGAGAGGCAAGCTTACGCAGCACAGGCATAGACATCACATCGACGTTGCGATCCATCCAGATCACCTTGTAGGTGGTGCCGCCTGTTGAGACGAGCTGACCCTTATTATAAGATATGTGGTTCAGCAGTCCGTCGGGGTTGAGGTAGTCCCACTGATAGCCCGCAGGGATAGAGGGGGCACGATTGAAGACGGAAGTCACGTTACCATCCTCGCCATAGTAGTAGAGGATATCTGCCACATTCTTACCTGCCTGCAGCATGAAGCTGCTGCGTGACATATAGTCGGCCCAGATGCCTGCCAATGGTGCCCAACTGTCGTGGCGATTGAACCACTGGCCTATGCCTCCGAGCGACATACCCGGCACGTGCACATCGTCTGGCTGGTGGGCACTCTCATGGATCACGAAGCGATTGATACCGTTGGAAAGCTCCCGATCGGCCACATACTTCAGATTGCCTGGATAGTAGGAATAGGACTTTCCGCCTCCGCCCGGAGCCGTCATAGACTCAGCGGCAGCGATGTTCTGTCCGTAGATGTGTGCCACAGAGGCCGACTCCTTATCATCGGCATCATAGACACTCATATCAGGCTGTCCGTCGGGACCCACTGGCACCCAAGGAGCAGTGACCCACATGGCGCTCATAGGCACCTCGGCCGTAGCCTTCAGATCCATACCATCGCCCACGTAGGCACGTCCGGCCTCGTGGCTCTCCGTATAGCGTCCCTTCATGCCGTATTCTTCTTTGGCAATCTTGGAAAGCAGAGTGTAGTTGTCGGCTATCAGCTCGCCGATGGTGGCACGCCAGTCGAAGAGGAAGGCATCACTCTGCGTAGGTGAGCCGATGACCTCGCCAGCCAGCACAGGGAGCCACGTCTTGAGGTTGTATCCTCTGCGCGTCTGGAACTCCTGGAACATGGCAGGTGTCCACGTCTCGCACTCAGCCTCGTAGCTGTCGGTGAGCACATACTGCACGCCCTGCTGACCCATCAGTCCGCCAGAGGCTTTCTTATACATATCCAGATAGGTGTGGAAGTAGCGCGTCCAAGCCTCTGGGTCGAGCTTATCGACCTCCAGACCTGTGGCCTCGAAAGGCGCAGGATGGTTCTGCTTACCAGTGAGCGACCATCCGAAGCGGAGGATCTTCCACTCTCCCGCTGGGGCATTCCAAGTGAGCTTGCCGTTCTGGTAGTAGGAAGTCACATCTACCACATCAGCTGCCGATGGGAAGGCCTCGCCCTCTACCACAGGCGTAGGGAGAGCGGTGAGGTTGGATGCCGATGAGAAAGCGGCCTTGTCCTCAAAACGGTGCACCATCGTATAAGGATAGAGCTCCAGCTCTGCAATCATGGTACCTGCAGGAGGGGCAGACGGGCCGCCTCCCATACCGAAGAAACCTCCACCAGCAGCACCTGGATTGGCCACACGCACGCGGAAATACTTAGCGGTAGTAGCTGGTACGCTCAGGGTGACTTGTGAGACGCTGCCCCCACGCACATCGCAGACGGTGGTGAAGGTCTGGCCATCATTGCTGGATTCGAGCTGGGTAGTAGCCTGACCGCCACCAAAGCCTCCGCCACCTGCGCCTACCATCTTCATGGACATGATGGTGACTGGCTCTGGATATTCAAACTGAATCCAAGCGAAGCCTGCCCTATCATCGCGAGGGAGCAACATGGCATCGGCAATGCTGCCATTGGTGAGCTGCTCCAGCGTGAAACGGCCTCCGCTTGAAGTGACCTTGGCACCCATGCTGGCTGCATTAGGGCGACCAGCTGGCTGCTTCACAGCAATCACGGCGATGTCTTCGTAATACTCATAGCCTGTACCAGCGGCACCACGACCAGCAGGAGCGCCATCGAGGAAGGCACCCGTGGTGTGTGGGGGCTCTGGCAGCGTCATATCTACGGCTCCAGAGGCGTAGGCCTGGCTCCAGACCAACTTCTTCATAGCATCTTTCTCGCTCACCCAAGGGCCACCCGTAGAACTCCAACCAGGAGCAGAGGCCACCGTGAACTCCAAGCCCAAGGAATCGGCCACCTTCACAGCATAGGCGAAGGCATCTTGCCAGCCCTCGTCCATATAAATGAGACGCTTCTCCACTATGGTAGGCGTACCCAGCGCAGCATCAAAGTTGTGCACACCACCCTGACGGGTGTCTTTCATCCACTGAAGGTCCTTGCGGATGCCGTCCTTCGTGATGTTACCATTCATCCAGTGCCACCATACACGATTGCGGGCACTCAGAGGCGGATTCTCCCACCCTTTCTGGAGTTCGTCCAGAGGGTCTTGGGGAGCGCTGCAGGAGCATGCCAAAAGCAATGCAGCTGCTACGGATAAGATTTTTCTTGCCAACATATACCTATATTATTTTGTAATTTTTACACTCGGCTTTTTTGACCTATGCAAAAGTATTCCATTCTATGTTAGGATACAACGGCAAGTAAGGATGGGCATCAGAAATAGTAAGTGTACTATTTTCTAATGCCCTAATTATCAAGAAAAAAAGATATGCCTATAGTAAAATCGCCCTACTTCCGATTATCAATATAGGTATAGTCGGCATAGAGGCTGCGGGGGAACGTGAAGAGGTCGTCACTGATGCCTCCATGACGGAAATCGGTGATCTTGATGGTGGTGGAGAAGATGAACACCTTGATGCGCAAAGCCTCTGGATAGCCCGTCTGCTTATTGATGTAACACTGGGCTTCCTTGATTCCCTTCACCCCTTTCTTGGCCTTCAGGGTGATGACGAGCTGACCGTTCTCTTCTTGGGCAGCATAGTTGTAGTTGTCTGGCTCGAAGGTGAACTTGGAGGCGTACTTATCACGCGCCTCATCGTTGGCCCCATAGATCACTACCTCACGCTTCTTGCGCTCCACACGGGTGTAGGTGGTGCCGTCGTTCCAGGCGATGAATTTCTCATCGATGAACTTGCTCTTCTGCCCCTTGTACCAGATGGTGCCTTCGGTCTTGAAGATGCCTATGATGTTGACGGCATAGTGCAAGGTGCAGCCCTCTGGACCGAAGACCAGATCATACTTCTCGTCGAACAGGCGACGGGCCTGCTGTGGGGTGTAGGTCTGCTGCGCATAGGACGTGAGGGTGACCAACAGCGTGAGTATCAATGCACTGAATGTTCTTTTCATTGTGGTTTTAGTTTTCGCGGCGAAGTTACTATAATTCTATCGGAATTACAACTTTCACGCTGAAATTTCTACCCATGTTGAACACGCCCTGACGACCAGTCAGCTGATTCACAGCGGCATACTTCAGACGACTGAGGTGGCTCTGATAGGCAGCATCGGTGAGGTTGCTGCCCGTAAGGAATACAGATAACAGGGTGTTGCCCCTGCGCATCACATCGACACCTGCAGAGGCATTCAGCAACAGATAGTCTGGCGTAGCTGTCTCCGTGCCTCCTACCCCATAGAAATGGTTCTGACGGAGGTTGTACTCTATCCCCACAGACACGTAGAGATTGTTTATGCCGGAGCCATCGCGGATGATGTCGTAACGCAGGTTGGACGTCCAGCGGGGGGCTGGCGTCATAGGCAAGTACTTGGCATCGCCCTTCTGATGCAGGCGCTGGGCATTCACGTAGGAGAAAGTGTTCTCGAAGTGCAGCGGCTCAATGGGGTGAATGTCCACCAGCACCTCCCCACCCCACAGGCGGGCATCGCCTCCCCGATTCTGGTAGACTTCCTCATCGTCGATGATCATGCCTTCCAACTTCTCCAAGAAGATGTAATTGTCTATGTGATTGGCGAAAAGGGAGAGCTTGGCAGAGAAAATCTCAGAGGAATAGTCGATGCCCAGATCGCCCTGCCAACTATACTCAGGCTTCAGGTCATGATTGCCCAGTTCGTAGCGGAAAGTGCCCTCGTGCACACCATTGGCACCCAGCTCGCTGATGTTGGGAGCGCGGAAGCCACGAGAGACGTTCAGGCGGACGTTCAGTCCATCGCTGAGGTTGTAGATAGCGCCCAAGCTGCCCGTGAGTCCGCTGAAGTTGCGACTGAAATCCTCAAAGCGCTGCTCACCTTCTTCCATCAGGGCATAGCTATGCAGGCGACGCACATCGTAGCGCAAGCCTCCACTCAGCGTGAGGCGACCCATGCTGCGTGTCACAGAGGTAAAGGCACCTATGTCAAACAGGCGATAATCGGGTATGAGGTATTCTTCACCCAGATTCTCGGAGTGCTGCCACATGCCAGAAAGGCCTGCTGCCCATTTCCAGCCATTGGTCTCGGGAGAGAGGTAGTGCACATCGTAGTTCAACGTATTCAGGCGCAAGTCAAGGGCAGCCTCATCAGGTGTCTCTATTTCCTCATACTCCTGACGGTGGTTCTGCTGGAAGCCTACCACTGCCTTGAGGGTGCCATCGCCCAGCACGAAGGAGTTTTCTGATACGGCCTTATAATGGTATATCTGCTGGTAAGGCATCGGATGGGCGTAGAAGTGGAAATCGTGCTTGGTAGCCAGCACTTCGTCTGGCTCGCCATCTATCAGTACGGGCTTCACGAAAGCACCAGAAGCATCGCGCTCTCCCTCGATGATGCCTGGGGTGGTCTGGTAGGCAGAGAGTTTCAGGTGGGAAAACCCCCAGTTCCTATTGATGCCCAGCATACCAGAGAGGGCGCGCTCACGGAACTGCGAGCCATAGACGTAGCCATCGTACTTGTTCTTATAGGCGTGGGCCATCTTCTCACTCCAGCGCAGGTCCCACACCACATTGTTCTTATTGCCAGCAAAGTCGAGGGTATAGTCGAACAGACCGTTGTTGGTCTGGTATTCAGAGCCTGCGTTGGCATGCATGTGTCCCAAGGGGAGCAGCGGCTCACCATGCAGTATCAGCACCCCAGCCAATGCGTCAGAGCCGTACATCAGGCTCGCAGGGCCTTTCAGGATTTCCACAGAACCAACGGACTGACCATCGACCTCAATGCCGTGCTCATCACCCCACTGCTGCCCTTCTTGGCGCACGCCATCATTCACCACCACGATGCGGTTGTAGCCCAATCCACGAATCACGGGCTTGGAGATGCCACTTCCTGTGGTGATCTGCGACACACCAGGCTCTCGCGCTATAGCATCGATGAGATTGGTAGAAGCTGTCTCTTGCAGGAAGCGTGTGCTGAGCACAGACACGGGCGTAGGCGATTTCTCTGCCAATGCGCTGCCCGTGAGACCTGTCACCACCACCTCGCCCAGCATGGCGTTGTTCTCACGCATCACAAAGTCGAGTGTGCTGGTAGTGCGCAGATCCACCTCCTGAATGATGGTCTGATGTCCCACGTAGCTCACCTGTACAGAAGTCTTCACTAATGGCAGATTGTCTATCGCGTAGAGGCCTTCTTGATTGGTCACCGCCCCTACCCTATACGTTGGGAAATAAATGCTCGCTCCTATCACAGGGTTGCCGTCTGTGGCATCTGTGATTTTTCCCCGCAGCGAGGCCTTGTCTACTGGTGGATTGGCAGCCACTCCTAAGCAGAGGCATAGGAATGACAACAAAATGTATAATTGTTTCATTCTGATTGTCTTTTTGGGGCTTTTCTTACTTATCTCCATTGCAAGCACAAAAATAGTACAACTCTTCCAACCACACAAGTAATTAAGTTTTTTTTGGGAAAGCTTACCAGCGATTGACAGGTCTGGCTCTCCTGTGAGATGCCTACGGCATCACCTGCGAAACTTGAATAATTATTTTTTTTCTCTTTTTTGAAAAAGAGATTAAACTTTTCGCTATATTAGCAGTCTAATAACAGGAAATAACTTTTAAAGTGCATACGATTATGAAGAAAAAACTATTTGCAATGGCAGCATTCCTCTGCATGACGGTAGCAGGAATGGCACAGATGCCCCAAGGCGCTGACCAGGGGCAAGGCAGAGGCGGACAACGCCCACAGGCTCAACAACTCACTGAGGAGCAAAAGGCAGAGCAGATACAGACACGCGTGAATGAGATTTCTGAAGATGCTGGTGGCCTTGACGCTACGATGCAGGGTAAGGTGAAAGACCTCTATACACAGTATTTCGACGTGCTGAGCAAGGGTAAGCCCAGCTTGCCTTCAACTGGTGGCGGTGGTGCTGCCAGCGGCAGAGCAGGTGCCATTCCTTCTGGTGGAGCCGGCGGTGGCGGCGGTGACATGGGAGGCGGCGGTGGCGGCGCCATGATGGGTGGCGGCGGCATGCGCGGCGGTGCTGGCGGTGGCAACAGCGATATGCTGGAGCGCATCCGTACGCAGATCAAGGAATACAACGATGCCAAGAAGGCTTTCGACAATGGCCTGAAGGAGATGCTCTCAAAGGATCAGTTCAAGGCCTACCAGAAGGGCGACAAAGCTCGTGAGAAGGAGCGTGAAAAGAATCGTGCCAACCAGCGTCCTGCTGGCGGCCAGTTCCCAGGCGCAGGTGCAGGTGCAGGCAACTGATTTCAAACTTACAGACAAAAAAAAATCCCTCCCCAATCAGGAGGGATTTTTAGTTTCATTCACTCAAAAACGAGGGAAAACTGCTTAATTCGAAGAAGCTGTCTGGCGTAGCATTTCAGCGACAGCTGCCTCCAGCTGCTTATCCTCACCACGCAGCATCTCCTCTGGCGTATTATACACCTTAATATCAGGTTCCAACTGCAGGTTCTCCTGATAGCAACCCTGCATATCCATACACCCTACCTCAGGAATACCGAACATCAGCGTCCGGTCTATCACATACTCCCACCATACAGCTGTCATCGTGCCAGCCACAGGAGCGCCAACCAACTTGCCGATGCCCAGCGTCTTATAGACCCAAGGGAAGCCGTGACCATTGCTGTAGTCGTCCTCGCACATCAAAACGCATGAAGGCTTCACCCACTTGTTGTATGGATCGTAGCCAATGTACTGTCCGCGAGGCATGAAGCTCTGATACTGCTCACCTGCCAACAAGGTGCAGAGATCGTCGTGCAGCCAACCACCGCCATTGTGGCGCTCATCCACCACAGCAGCCTGCTTCTGGCGGTTCTGGTCGCTCAGCAAGTCACGATAAACCGTGCGGAAGCTGGGGCTATCCATCGCCTTCACATGCACGTAGGCAATCTTACCACCAGAGAGTTCTTCCACCTTCTTCTTATTACGCTCCACCCAGCGGTCGTACAGCAAATCTGTACGCTCGCCTGTGCTGATGGCCTTCACCACCACCTCGAAGCGACGGCCGTCAGGATTCAGCACACTCACGCGTACCTGCTTGCCAGCCTTGCCCTCCAAGAGTGGATAATAGTCCATATCCTTCGTGATGGCCACACCGTCTATCTTCTCGATGATGCTGCCTGCCTTCACGTCAGTCTTCTTAACTGCAAACGGACCTTTGGCTATCACTTCTGACACCTTGAGGCCATCGCCCATGTAGGTATCATCGATGAACACACCCAGATTGGCCGTAGCCTGACGACCAGAAGGGGCATAGTAGCGCATACCTGTGTGAGAGGCATTCAGCTCACCCAGCAACTCGCTCATCATCTCAGCATAGTCGTAGTTATTATTTATATAAGGTAAGAAGCGGCTATAGTTCTGCTTCAGACCTTCCCAATCCACTCCGTGAAGATCAGGCAGATAGAACTTATCCTTCACCTGCTGCCATACATGACTGAATATATAGTCGCGCTCATCTGCAGCCTTGTAGTTGAAGGTTGCCTCAAAGCCAATGTTCTTGGTGCTCTTCTTGTCAACATCTATCTGCTTGATAGTGCCACCAGAGAGGGCATACACATTCTTGAAGTCCTTGTCTGTAATCAGTTCGCCGCCACCTACGCCTTTCAGAACGATGGAGGTTGTGCCCTCCTTCAAGTCATGCATCCAGAGGTCTGGAGAGCCCTCGAAACGCGCAGTATAGTAGAGCTTGTCGCCCTTTGGCGTGAGCAACGCATCGCCCAAGTTGGAGGAGTTCACCGTGAGGCGGATGATGCGATCACGACAATTCTCCAAGTCGAATACCAAAGGCTCTGGGTCCTTCTTCTCCTCTGTGGCAGCCTTTCCCTTCTTGCTCTCAGCCGCTTTCTTCTCAGCTTCTTCTTTAGCTTTCTGCTGGTCTTTCTCTGCCTCTTCGAAGAGGGCTGTCTCTTCCTTGTTCATGCGGAATTTCTCATAGGCATCAAGGTCGAAGAACATGACATAGATGTCATCCTCCGCACCCCAGCTTCCATGACTGCGATAGCCTGCGCGATCACTGCCAAAGATGATGGCCTTACCACCCAGCACCCACTTGGCATTCACGTCGTTGTAGCCACTCTCTGTCACATTGTGAATCTCTGTACCATCAGCCTTGATCAGCGCCACGTCCTTGTTGTTCCAACCGCCATAGCCTATGTAGTTGGAGAGCAGCCACTTGCTGTCAGGACTCCATTGGAACCACTGATCACCATCGCTGTAGCTATACTCATACTTGCCATCCATCACGGTGCGCACCTGCTTAGTGGCCAGATTGAGGATGCGGAGTGTGGTACGATTCTCAAGGAAGGCCACCTCCTTACCGTCAGGACTATACTTAGGCAGGAAGGACGTCACCTTCGTGTTGGTCAGTTTCTCTTCCTTAATATCTGTTGCATAGGTGAAGAGCTTGTCTTCCTTCTTCGTGAGGCTGCTCTGATAGATCTGCCAGAAACCATCACGCTCTGCCGCATACACCAGGCTACGACCATCAGGACTGAAGTCGATGCTACGCTCTTGCTCTGGGGTGTCTGTGATCTGTTTGGTGGTGTTATACTCCACGCTGGTCACATAGACATCGCCATGCAAGATGAAGGCCACTTCCTTACCTTCTGGGCTCACGGCAATCTCTGTAGCCCCACTACGCTGCACCTGCTTCACTACATCGCGATCGTTGCTGTCCTTCGTGATGTTCACATTCACCTTCTGTGGAGCAGTGCCTTCACGCATGGTGTAGATCTCGCCATTGTAGCCAAAGCAAAGCACACCGTTCTGGCTCACGCTGAGGAAGCGCACAGGATGGTCTTTCAGCTGCGTGAGCTGCTGGGTACCTGAACCATCGATGTTTTTCTTGTAGACATTCATCGTGCCATTGGCCTCACTGAGGTAGTAGAAGCTCTTGCCATCTGCTGCCCATACAGGGTTGCGATTCTCAGCCTTCGTATCTGTCAGCTTTGTGAAGTGGTCGTCTGTGCTTTTCAGCCATACGTCACGCACCACGCTGGAGGTCTGATGCTTACGCCACGTGTCCTCCATGCCCTTGCGATCATGATAAAGGATGCGTCCATCTGGATACACACTCAGATTGTCCATAGTCACAGAGGTGAAGAGGCGCATACGTCCACCCTTCGTGCTCACCTGATAGACTTGCGGCATACGTTGGCTGAAGTAGGCGCTCTGTGCTGTAGGCAGGATGTTGCACTGCAGCAGCACGGTCTCATCATTGAGGAAGCCCAGAGGCACCTCGCTGCCACTATGGGTAGTCAGACGCTGTGGCACCCCACCCTCCTTGCTGATGAGGTAGACATCCAAACTGCCCTCACGTCCAGAGGCAAAGGCGATCTGCTGACCGTTGGGACTCCACACTGGCTGCGCATCATAGGCAGCGTTCGTAGTAAGTTGCTTAGCACTACCACCGCTCACCGGCACGGTGAACAGGTCGCCCTGATAACTGAAGGCGATGGTACTTCCGTCTGGCGAGATGGCGCTGTAGCGCATCCAAAGCGGGTTGTCCTGAGCACCGACGGCTGCAGCGAAGCCCAGTGCCAGCATAGAAAGGATTGTTTTCTTCATAACTTTAGCGTTTTCTTTGTTTCTGAACACGAAGGTACGAAGAATGACTGAACCATACAAATATAGTTAGAAAAAACTACTCAGATGCATAATTGTGAGACCGTGAGACCTGAGACCACAACATTGTTAACGAAAGTTAAAGCTACGGAGATTTAATGCTTAAATTGTCTTAAATCCACGCTCTGTTTAAGGTCACAACAAATGGGGATTTTTACTATCTTTGGCTTAGATAATAGACAAGGGGACAATGACATACGCCTATGTATTCTAACATCGTATCAGGTGTTTTTCATGCCCTTAATTCACCAACCATTAAAACCAAAGTATTATGTCAAAGACCGTAGATTTACAGATTGAGAAAAGTAAGTTTCTGATTCAGGGACTGCGTAACAACCTTGAGGCCGTGAAGGGTTTTGGATTCACAGCCAAGCAACTGGACGATATGGAGAAGCAACTGGAAGCCCTTGCCAAAGCCAGCGAGGAAACAGATGCAGCCTATGCCGTGCTGGATGAGAAGCGCAAGAAAATGAACGAGATTCTGGATAGTGCCAAGGATGTTTTCACAGAAAGGAAGAAAATCATCAAGACCAACTACCCTCAGGAAAAGTGGATCAACTTCGGCGTACAGGACAAGCGCTGAGATACAATAATCCCCATGCCTTCTGCGACATGGGGATTATTGTTTCCAGAAGGTCCACTTCATGGCTATCGTGGGATTCACCTTCAATGATATTGCGAAGACAACAGAGCCTCTAAAGGAGTTGAATGGAGCCTCTAATCTCCTTGGATTCCGTCTCCAAACTATATGCTTGCAAGCGGCAAAAAAAATGCTGCGTTAGAGAAAATTTGTTGGTGTGCACAGGAACAATTTTTCCTGTGCGTAAGCGCAAAAATGGGGACGACTTGCAGAAATGCAAAGTATGTGCTATCTTTGCAACAACAACGAAAACAACTAACGTTAAAAGAACGATGAAGAAAAGCATTTTTCTGACTGCCCTCTGCATAGCAACGGCAGCCTCTGCACAATTCCGCAGAACCCCCACCCCCAACGACACGCTGCAATCAGTGCGTGTGGATGGCGACAAGGTGACGTTCAGCATCTATGCTCCTAATGCTGAGACGGTGACCCTGAGTGGCGATATCAATGCCCGTGGCGTACAGTTCGTTAAGGCTGAAAGCGGTGTATGGAGTGCCACCTTGCCTAACGTGAATCCAGGCAACTACCGCTACAGCTTCGTGGTAGATGGCGTGAACACCTTCGACCCCAAGGGTGGCGAGATTCAGGGCGAGACTCGTGCCATAGTTAAGGTACAACCAACTGGCAATGAGTTCTTTGCCATGAAGAACGTGCCTCATGGGGCAATCGCTCAGCGCTACTACTTCTCCAAGACACTGAATCAGATGCGTCGTATGCATGTGTGGACTCCTGCTGGCTATGAGAAGAGTGCCGACCGTCTGCCTGTGCTCTATCTGGTACATGGTGGTGGTGACACGGACAACTCTTGGCCAGGTGTAGGTGCTGCAGGATTCATCCTCGACAATCTGCTGGCTGAGGGCAAGATCGTGCCGATGGTGGTAGTGATGCCTAACGGCAGCATCGACACTCCAAGCGGCAATGTTCATGACGAGGTGCCCATCTTCGCAGATGATATGATCACCAGCATCATGCCATACGTGGAAGAGAATTACCGTGTGCTGACTGATCCTGACCATACGGCCATGGCCGGCCTGTCCATGGGAGGCATGGAGACGATGGAGACCGTGACCTATCATCCAGAAAGATTCAAGTACATGATCGTGCTGAGTAGTAGCTATGCACCAGGCAACACAGAGAAGTATGAGATGGAGCGTTCTCACCTGAAGCAGCTCACCCAGCAGCTGAACAACTACAAGATGGTGCTGTTCACGCAGGGTGGTCCTGAGGACATTGCCTACAACAACTGCAAGGAGACGCTGAAGCTCTACGACGAGGCTGGCATCAAGTATGAGTTTTCAGAGGCCCCTGGTGGCCATAGTTGGCATACATGGCGCAATAATCTCCATGACTTCGCACCAAGACTTTTCAAGTAATACGTTTATGAAAAGAAGAGATTTCCTGAAAAGAACTGCCCTACTGAGTGCTGCATGCCTGATGGGCAACCAAACTCTGAAAGCTGAGACAGGAAAGGCTGAAGTCACTAAGCGCTTTGGCTTGCAGGTCTATGGTTTAGGTCCTGAGTTGGGACGCGACCTGCCTGCAGGCTTCAAGCGACTGAAGGAGTTGGGGTATTCCACATTGGAATTGGCTGGCTATAATAATGGATCTGTGGCCCTCTTCCATGATGCTATCGACTTGTCAGACTATCAAAAGATGGCAGCTGATGCAGGTTTGGAAGTACTTAGTTCTCATGTGCGTCCACCAATCCGTGAATATACGGAAGAGACACTACCTCAACTCCGTGAGTTCTGGAAACAAACTGCTGCAGGACATGCCCGTGCTGGTGTGAAGTACCTGATTCAAGCATCTATCCCTAACGTTCGTAGCGTGGAGGCAGCACAGCGTGTGGCGCAAGCCTACACAGAAGCGGCACAGATAGCCCGTGAGGAAGGCGTGCAATGGGCATTCCACAACGAAGCCAATGTGTGCAGTCGCGTAGTACCAGGTGGTGAAGAAAGCCTCTTCTTGCTGAGTGGGCGCTATCCACAAGGCGCAAGGATGATCTATGATATACTGCTGGAAGATACAGATCCTGTATTAGTACAAGTAGAATTGGACAGCATGGCCCTTGTCATAGGAGGATGCGACCCTGTAACCTATCTGAGAAAGTTCCCACAGCGCATCACGCTGATGCATGTGAAGGACTATGAGAACTTAGGTGAGAGTGGCATGATAAATCAGGAGAACATCTTCAGGCAGTTCTTTGCCAATGGGCAGACAGACTATTTTGTAGAAGATGAAAATGCCATGAGTGGAAAGCAGTTTGAGCGCATAGCAGCTGCTGCAGACTATTTACTTAACGCACCTTTTGTCAGATAGTACTAAGCGATGATGAAACGAAAGGCTAAGTTTTTTTTCAGTTTTTTATTAATTATTGAGAAATAAGTCTTACCTTTGTAAACTTGTTAGAACACTAAAAAGCAATTATTTAATTATTTTACTATGAACAGAAGAAATTTCTTGAAGGGCGCTTCCATGCTTTCATTAGGCGCTCTGGCAGCCTGCCAAACTAAGGAGGCTGTTCCTGCTGAACCAGTGATCAACACCAATAAGGGACTGGGTCTGCAGACTTACACACTGGGTCCGGAACTCTATGCTGGTAGCCTGAACGACAACCTGGCTCGTATCCGCAAGATGGGTATCAAGAATCTGGAGCTGGCTGGTTACAATGCTGACTCTCACACTATCGGTGAGGTAAGCCTTGACGATTTCAAGAAGGCAGCTGACGACAACGACCTGAAGATCGTGAGCTCTCACGTGACTCCAGGTGTGCTGATGGCTGGCTTGTTCCAGCGTCCAGGTGCTCCTGCTGCAAAGCCTAAGACTTTCCCAGAGATGAAGCCAGAGATCGTTGAGTTCTGGAAGCCTGTGGCAGAAGACCACGCTAAGCTGGGTTGCGAATACCTGGTTCAGCCTATGATGCCTCCTACGGGTGTGACTAACGTTGAGAAGGCAAAGCAGTTTGCTGACCTGCTGAACGCCAGTGGTGAGACCGTTAAGGCTACCAGTGGCCTGCAGTTCGGTTATCACAACCACAACATGGAGATGGCTAAGGTTTCTGAGACAAGTACTGCTTCTGTACTGGGCGACCTGTTCTCTGGCCTGCGCGACGGACAGATCATCGAAGACCTCTATATGGACAATACTGACCCTGCAAACGTAATCTTCGAGATGGACGTTTACTGGACAGTAATGGGCCAGCAGGATCCTGTTGAGTGGCTGACCAACCGTGCTGATCGTATCCACATGCTGCACATTAAGGATCGCATGGTGCTGGGTGCCAGCGGTATGCTGAACTTCAAGAACATCTTCGACAAGTTCTATGCTAATGGTCGTAAGTACTTCTTCATCGAGATTGAGGACACCAACAGCGGTAAGCAGTTCGAGCGTCTGGAGCAGAGCTGTCTGTACCTGAACACTTCAGATTTCGTGAAGTAATTCAAGATTTGGAATTAAATAGTAAAGGCTGCGCATTGTTTTTTGCGCAGCCTTTTTTATAACCTTTCATGAGTCTCACGATCTCAAACCATTAACGCTTCACAGCATACATGCCTACTGTAGTTCCTGTGAAGCTGCTGGAACCATTGTTATAATGAGTAGCCAGATAGTCGGCATCTGCACCAGCAAGCAACATATTCCAAGTGCGACCACCATCGGTAGAATAAGAGAAGTCGAACGTCTTTCCCTTATTGGTACCCTCTATGCATAATGTGAAATCTTTCTGACCATCAAGCGGAGCAGAAGCCAGCACCTCATACGCGTCATTCTCCCCTATCTTCTGAACCTCAATGCTCCCTGCCCCTACCGCAAGATAGTATTGCAGATTCTCATTCTTCAGCAGCACCATACCTGCCCATTCGCCTGCCTCTGGTTGGAAATACATGCGGGTGGTGGCACGGAACTGGTGGTGCTGCAAACGACGACCTACGTAAGCAGCTGAGCCTTGATTATTGCAGAGCGTCATGGTATCACAACTCAACACCAAAGTACCAGGCAGTTCTGTGAGTGAATACTTGTCTGTAGCTGCATCACGGGCAGATACCCAGTAGTCGGCCAACTTCGGTAAAGCAAAGTCGTCACTGATGGAGAAGTTGCCAAAAGTCACCTGCTCGCTACGCTTGGCACCTGACATCTTCAGAATCAGAGGCACCTGATCATCACCCTGCGTCATGTAAGGCCAGCCTTCATCACTCCAGCGCACAGGCATCATGAACGTTTCACGTCCTAAGTTCTCCATCTCGCCATCAATGCGACGTGTTCCAAGGAATACGGACCACCAACCACCTTGTGGATCTTGTACGATGTCTGCATGACCAGTGCAATAAACACCATCCTGACGATCGCCCAGTGTGCGCTGCGTGAGGATAGGATTCTTCTCCCATGCCACGAACTTGCCATGCAGGTCATTACTGCGGAAGATAACTTCTGAATGCCCAAGCTCAGTGCCACCTTCAGCACACATCAGGTAGTACATGCCATTCCATTTATAGAGATGTGGTCCCTCCAAAGCCATAGGCTTATCCTCTGGGAATGCCCCACCCTCTGCCAACACGGTGGCACTCTCTACGACAACTTTGTCGTTCTCCACATCAAACTCATGCATGATCATCTGGTTGCAGCCAGGATAAGGTGGATTTCTTGTCATGCCACAATGCACCACATACGCCTTACCATCCTCATCGAAGAAAAGGGAGGGGTCAATGCCTGCCATGTCTTCCAGCCAGATTGGGTCGCTCCACTCACCACTCAGCGGGTCTTTGCTCTTCACGATGAAGTTGCCCTGCTGACCACGCATCATACGCCCCATGTTGGTAGTAATCATATAATAAGTGTCATTATACTTATTATAGAATATAGAAGCAGCGAAGATACCACCCGTACTCACGGAGCTGCGCTCCAATGGCAATTGCTCAGGGCGCGTAAGGATATGTCCCACCTGTTTCCAGTTGAGCATATCTGTGCTATGGAACAGTGGTACACCAGGATAATAACCAAAAGTAGAGGTCACCATGAAATAGTTGCCCTTGCCATCGGCACAGATACTTGGGTCAGAATACCAACCAGGGAGAATAGGATTATAGAACTCGTCATCGGCCTGCAGTGGGTGCTGGTTGTAGTAATCATCATTCCCCACATAGGTGAAATCCTCAAACACAGCCTTGTGTTGAACCACTGGGACCTGCGTGCAGCCTGCCATAAATAATACAGGCAGAGTCAGAATCAATTGCTTAAAATTCATAGTACTATACGTTTTCTGATTAAATTGTCTACAAAGTTAGGGAAAAATAGAAAAGTTTGCACTATCTTTGCAGACAAAACTTAACAATCAGAAGAAAATGCCACAGATTTCTATACGAGGAAATGAAATGCCGGCTTCGCCTATACGCAAACTGGCTCCCCTGTCGGATGCTGCCAAGCAGAGAGGAATCCATGTATATCATCTCAACATCGGTCAGCCAGACCTGCCCACCCCTCAGTGCGCGATAGATGCCATCAGGAACATTGATCGCAAGATATTGGAATATAGCCCCAGCGCAGGATTCCGTAGCTTGCGTGAGAAGATGGTGGGCTACTATGCCAAGTATAATATCAATGTGACAGCAGATGACATTATCATCACTTCTGGCGGATCTGAGGCTGTGCTCTTCGCCTTCCTCTCCTGCCTGAATCCTGGCGATGAAATCATTGTGCCAGAACCAGCATACGCCAACTATATGGCCTTTGCTATTTCTGCAGGTGCCAAGATACGCACCATAGCTACTACCATTGAGGAAGGTTTCTCTCTGCCAAAAGTAGAGAAGTTCGAGAACCTCATCAATGAGCGTACGCGAGCTATTCTGATTTGCAATCCAAACAACCCAACGGGCTATCTCTATACACGTCGTGAAATGAATCAGATTCGCGACTTGGTGAAGAAGTACGACCTCTTCCTCTTTTCTGATGAAGTGTATCGTGAGTTCATCTATACTGGCTCACCCTATATCTCTGCCTGCCACTTGGAAGGCATTGAGCAGAACGTGGTGCTGATAGACTCTGTGTCAAAGCGCTACTCTGAGTGTGGTATCCGCATCGGAGCTTTGATTACCAAGAATGAAGAAGTACGAAAGGCTGTAATGAAATTCTGCCAAGCACGTCTGAGTCCTCCATTGGTGGGACAGATAGCAGCTGAGGCATCTATCGATGTGGCAGAAGATTATCTGCGCGACACGTATGACGAGTACGTAGAGCGTCGTAAATGTCTGATTGACGGGCTGAACCGTATCCCTGGCGTGTATTCTCCTATTCCTATGGGAGCATTCTACACCGTGGCAAAGCTTCCTGTGGACGACAGCGATAAGTTCTGCGAGTGGTGCCTGACCGACTTCAACTATGAGGGTCAGACAGTATTCATGGCTCCTGCTTCTGGTTTCTATACCACCCCAGGATCCGGAAAGAATGAAGTGCGTATTAGCTATACTTTGAAAAAAGAAGACCTGCAAAAAGCATTAGTGGTGCTGGCAAAAGCTTTGGAAGCATACCCTGGCAAAACCATCTAAATGGGTTTGCTTCATGCTAATAAGCGTTTTTATCACCTACAAATACATTCTTTACCGTGAGCCACATGATCTTTATATCAAGCCAGATGGTCCAATGTTCAATGTACCAGATGTCTTTCTTGATGCGTCCTTCCATCTGCCAGAGTTCACTGGTCTCACCACGGAAACCTGTCACTTGTGCCCAACCAGTGATGCCAGGCTTGGCAAAATGACGCACCATATATTTAGGAATCAAAGCTGAATATTCATCGGTTTGCTTCACCATGTGAGGACGAGGTCCTACCACACTCATATCACCCTTAAAGACATTCCAGAACTGAGGTAGCTCATCAATGTTGTAATGACGCATGAAGTTTCCAAATTTTGTCTTACGCGGATCATCCTTTGTAGCTTGCAAAGAATCAGACTCTGCATTGACCTTCATACTGCGGAACTTGATGCACTCGAACTCCTTACCATCAAGGCCAGTACGCTTCTGTCGGAAAAAGATAGGTCCTGGCATGGTGAGTTTCATGATGATAGCAACAATGGCTGTTACCCACGGCATAATCAACACTAAAACCAACGAAGATACCACAACATCAAAAAGGCGTTTCTTAAATCGATTAGATATAGAAGTAAGTGGCATCCAACGCAATGCCATGATAGGAATATCACCCATCTGAACAGTTTCCATCTGTCGCTTAGTCGCATTAAGCACCACCGGCACAGCATAGAAACGCTTCACATTGCTGTCGCAATAATCAATCGCCTTGTTGACGAAAGCGGCCCTTTCTGGTGGTAAACAACAATATACTTCATCAATGTCATTATGCGCCAACCATTCTTCCGACTCGTTCAGAGTACCCAAATAAGGTACATCTTCAGGGAAAGTATCTGATGGGGCATCTGCAAAATAACCTTTGACAAAATAACTCTGAGCAGGATCTGTCCCCAGTTCTGTATAAAGTCGTTCCAAAGCCGATGAATTTCCCAAGAAAACAGAGGTAGAATACAAGGTTTTCTTGCGGAGTTTACGAAGTATGGTATGTATTATGATCTGGCTCAGCACTAAGACTACATAATAAATACTGAAATAGAGTATGCCCTGCCACCAATAATAGACGTTCCTATAGTCGAGGAATAAAAGGAGGAAAACAGAGAAAATGGTGAAGAAAAACCATATGCCTGTTGCCCTCCGCAAAATAGTCATATTATTGATATGCTTACGGAAAGTGTTTGGCGGTGCTATCGTAACACTAAGGATATAGGCCAGATTTACGGCCAAAAAGAATCCCTTGTGATCTCTGTTTACATTGAAGAGCATCACAATGGTTAGCCATGTATATATATTAAGAATCAGAATATCTACAATTTCCACTAATACAGTGAATACTTTCGTATTCTGAAACACCTTGTTATTCGAAACGCTTGACATAGTATCACTCTTTAGTTAAACAAAGGCCGTGCCAATCTCCACTTTCATCGAAGTGTACTCACATTGTTTGTTAGTCAATCATTCTTAACTTTGCAAATATAGGATAAAAAGTTCATATCATCAAACTTTTTGTCAACAATAATTTTTCAAAATCCATTTTTTGCATTTTTCAAGATTTATCATACCTTTGTAGTCAACTTAATCAATACACAATACAAAGTTATGAGAAATTTGACTCAAAAGGAGATTAATTTTCTAACCTCACAGGGATGTTCAGCCGAGAATTGGAATCATATTCAAGTGACAGACGGTTTCACCCCTGAGCATATTTATCACACCGAGTTTTCTGGAAATATCAGCTTAGGCAAGTTCAACAAAGTATTTACCCTCCCTGGTGGCGTGACGCGCCATTCCGGACTCAGACATGTCAAGCTACATAATGTGACCGTGGGCGATAATACCTTAATAGAAAATGTGCAGAACTATATAGCCAACTATGAGATCGGTTCTGATACATTCATATCAAACGCCAATGTGATATTGACCGATTGCCGCTCAACTTTCGGAAATGGTACAGAAGTCTCCGTGCTGAATGAAACAGGCGGGCGTGAGGTCAGCATTAACAACAAGCTGTCTGCCCATCTGGCCTATATCATGGCACTCTACCGCCATCATCCTCTGCTGAAGGAACGCATCAAGGAGATTGTGGACAACTACTCAGAAAAGCATGCCTCAACTATCGGATCTATCGGCAATCATGTGACCATCGTCAATACTGGATATATCAAGAATGTCAGAATCGGCGACTATGCCTATCTGTGTGGTGCAAGCCGACTGAATAACGGAAGTATCAACAGTAATAAGGAGGCTCCAGTGACTATTGGTCACAACGTGATCTGTGATGATTTCATTATCTCTTCTGGTTCGGAAGTTTCTGATGGAGCCACCTTGTCTCGCTGCTTTGTGGGGCAAGCTTGTATCTTGGGACATGGGTATTCGGCTTCCGACTCTCTCTTCTTCAGCAACTGCCAAGGCGAGAATGGTGAGGCTTGCGCGCTCTTTGCAGGGCCGTTCACCGTGACACATCATAAGAGTACGCTGCTCATTGCTGGTATGTTCAGCTTCATGAATGCTGGTTCTGGTTCTAACCAGAGTAACCACATGTATAAGTTGGGCCCTATCCATCAAGGTACTTTGGAACGCGGAGCTAAGACATCATCCGACTCCTACATCCTGTGGCCATCTAAGGTAGGTGCTTTCTCATTGGTCATGGGCAGACACGTGACCCATTCTGACACGAGCAATCTGCCATTCTCCTACCTGATAGAGCAGCAAAACACCACCTATCTGGCACCTGGAGTTAACCTCCGCAGTGTGGGTACCATACGTGATGCACAGAAGTGGCCTAAGCGTGATAAGCGTACTGACTCCAACCGTCTGGACAGCGTGAACTATAACCTGCTGAGCCCATACACCATTCAGAAAATGTTCAAGGGGCACCAGATACTGCAAGACTTGCAAGCAGCTTCTGGACAGCTTTCTGATATCTACTCTTATCAGAGTGCCAAGATCAAGAATTCTGCCCTGAGACAAGGATTGAAGTATTACGAAATCGCCATTACCAAGTTCTTAGGAAACTCCGTCATCAAACGCTTGGAAAACACTCATTTCCAGAGTGATGAAGAAATTCGTGAACGCCTGAAACCAGACACTACCATAGGCAGTGGCGAATGGGTGGACATCGCTGGATTGATAGCTCCTAAGACTGAGATCAACCAGCTGATAGAGGATATTGAGAATGGAACTATCAACAGGATTGAGGATATCAATGCTGCCTTCAGGCGTATGCACGAGAACTACTATACCTATGAGTGGACTTGGGCCTACGAGAAGCTGCAGGAGTTCTTTGGGCTTCAGGCCGACCAGATCACAGCTGCAGACATTATCCACATCGTGGAAAGATGGAAAGAGGCCGTTATTGGCTTGGATAAGATGGTCTACGAAGATGCCAAGAAGGAGTTCTCACTGGCTTCCATGACGGGCTTTGGCGCTGATGGCACCAAGATAGAGAAAGAGCAAGACTTTGAGCAGGTGCGAGGCGACTTCGACACCAATCCGTTTGTGACAGCCGTATTGGAACACATCAAGGTCAAGGATGCCCTTGGCAGCGAACTTATTGAGCGTATCAAGCCTCTGACAGAATGACATTACTTACTAAAAAAATACTACCATGAAAGATTTACAGATGTACATCAACGGACGGTTCTGTGAAAGCCGTTCAGGAAAATGGATCGAGGTGCTTAACCCATCCACTGAAGAAGTTGTAAGCCGTCAGCCAGATGGCACTTTAGAAGACGTGCAGGAAGCTATTGACGCTGCAGAAGCGGCGCAACCAGCATGGGCAGCCATTCCTGCTGCGGAGCGTGCTGTCTATCTGCACAAGATGGCTGATGGTATTCGTGCCAATTTCGACAAGTTCCAGGAGATTCTGGTGCGTGAACAAGGAAAGACCCAAGCATTGGCTGGTGTAGAGGTGGGTGTCACGGCTACCTATTTCGACTACATGGCTGAGTTTGCCCGTCGCATCGAGGGTGAGATTATCCAGAGCGACAATCGTGGAGAAACCATGATGCTGTTCAAAGAGCCTATCGGCGTGGCTGCTGGCATCTTACCATGGAACTTCCCCTTCTTCCTCATTGCTCGTAAGGCTGATGCAGCCCTCATCGCTGGGTGTACCATCGTCTTGAAGCCATCACAGCTCACACCTGAGAACTGCACAGAGTTCTGCAAGATTGTCCATGAGACAGGACTTCCTGCTGGCGTATTCAACGTAGTGACTGGTAAGGGATCGTTGGTGGGCAATGCCATGGCCAGCAGTCCTAAGGTTGGCATCGTGAGCCTGACAGGTAGTGTAGGTGCTGGCCAGAAGATCATGGAAGCAGCTGCACCAAACATCACCAAGGTATCACTGGAATTGGGTGGCAAGGCACCTGCCATTGTCTTCCCAGACGCAGATTTGGAACTGGCAGCACAAGCCATCTTCGAGAGTCGCATTGGTAACAACGGACAGATCTGCAACAATGCCGAGCGCCTGTATGTGCACAAGGATGTGAAGGAGAAACTCACGGCCTTGCTGCTGGAGAAGTTCCAGAACGTGAAGGTTGGCAATCCTGCTGTGATGAAGGATGCAGAGATGGGACCGCTGGTAGAGCAGCGAGCTCTGGAAAGCGTAACTGCCAAGGTAGAGAATGCTATCAAGCAGGGTGCGAAGGTGCTGTGTGGCGGACATCGCATTGGCGACAAGGGCTATTTCTATGCTCCTACCCTGCTGGATGATGTGAAGCAAGATTTCGACATCGTGCATGAAGAGACGTTTGGCCCTGTTCTGCCTATCATAGAGTTTGAAGATATCGACACGGTGATCAAGTGGGCGAATGACGTAGATTACGGCTTGGCTTCTTCTGTCTTCACCAAGGACATCGACATTGCTACCCGCATCTGCCGCGAATTGCAGTTCGGTGAGACCTACGTCAACCGCTGGCATTTTGAGGCCATCCAGGGCTTCCATGCTGGTGTGAAGAAGTCTGGTATCGGTGGTGCTGATGGTAAGCATGGTGTGGAAGAATATCTCACTACCCATGTGGTTTACCTCCAGACACACTATTAAAAATTGACAATTCACAATTCACAATTCACAATTCACAATCCACAATTCACAATTGTGAATTGTGGATTGTCAATCAATACTCACTTTCTCGTCTGCAAAGAGAATTCTATGGTTTCTGTCACGGCACCACTGGCTTCTGTAGCGTAGGCTTGAAATATGGCCTCACCATTCTTCACCTTTTTGGCAATCACAGGAACTGAGTATGTCACACGTCCACCAGCTGGAATACTGCTTATCGTGGTGGCACTACCCAATAAAAGTCCCTTGGCTCCATCCACCACTTCCATCTGAGGCGTGACATCACGAACGGTTGAGTTACCAGTGTTCACCACATCAAACATCACCTTGCACTCCTCGTTACGGTTGATGATCTGATCATTGTTCTCATCCACAAAGTGGAAGTTCTCCAGACGTACAGATGAGGTATTCAGTGACACGGATGAAAGGCTTGGCGTCATGGTGTTCGACTGCTGCGTATAGCTGTTCCCCATCACCCTGTTGATCTGCTGCTCAGTGGTCTTTTTCTGTATGGCATTACCCACAGCGGCACCTGCCATCGTTCCCACCAAGCCTCCGATGGTAGAGCCATAGCCGCCCGTACTATTTCCAAGGATTGAACCCAGTGTGCCACCCACCATCGCACCTGTAGAGGCTCCACTAAGGCCAAACACACTGCTGCATGATGAGAGAATCACGGCAGCTGACATCAATGCTATAAGAATCTTCTTCATTTTTCTACGTATTAAAGTCCATGCAAATATTTATCAGTATGATTATCTGACCGTTACCTCAGCATTGCCGATGGTGAAGCTGAAGTGTCCGCTCTGGAGTTCATACTGGGCGGTAGTGACGCCATTGTGCTGCACCTTGCCCACATACTTCACACCGTTTGCCGTGCCAAACTGACCCACATTAGCGCCAACTGGCAGGTAGAGCGTAGCGGTGGTGTTGGCAGGAACCGTGGCCTCATAGGTGGTCATCTTGCCCTTGCCATCAGCCTTCCAAGCACTCACGATGTCACCATAGTTGCTGCGATAAGAACCCGTCAGCGAGGTGTATGTAGCACCTGCCGTTGGCTGCAAGATGAAGTGCTTATAGCCACCCTCAGCCGTGATGCCAAGCTGATACTCATACATCCACTGACCCACAGCTCCGAGGGCGAAGTGGTTGAAGGAGTTCATGGAGTTCTGGTTGTTCTCCCCGAAGGCAGCCTCATAGCCATTCCAACGCTCCCACACGGAGGTAGCGCCCTTGGTCACAGGATAGAGCCAAGAGGTATAGTCGGTACAAGTGAACATACGGAAAGCCTCGTCTACCCTACCCGCACGGCTCAGGGCTGGCAGGATGTTCGGAGTGCCAGAGAAGCCTGTGGTGATGGTGTAGGCAGGATACTTGTTCTGTCCCTCACCGCTCAGAGAAGGATTCTTGGCCAGCTCAGCCAGATACTGCTCTGCCTTCGCCTTATTGTTCTCATCGAAGCAGTTGAAGTTCAGAGGCGTAGCATACGATGCCTGAGAGTGCACCAAGGTGCCCTGCTGGTTGCGTGTCTTACCCGTGGCTGGATCCACATAGCAGCGGTTCCACTCGGCCTTGGCGGCATCATGACGGGCACGAAGCTCAGCGGCATAGTCGCTACGTCCGATAGCCTCTGCCATCTGAGCCGTGCAATCCATCATGTAGATGTAGATGGCATTGTTCACCAGGTCAGAAGGCGTGCGATTGTCCATAGCCAGCCAGTCGGCCAAGCCAGTGGCCTTGGCAGACAGATGCGGATATTCCTCACTCTGGCCGTAGTAATCCATGCCACGCAGCCAAGCCATCATGGCCTCTATGTTTTCGCTGATGATCTGCGTATTTCCATACTGCGAGTAGAGCTGCCAAGGCACCATGCACACAGCAGCTGCCCAGGTGGTACCATCGGCAAAGCTCTGGTCGTCTGCACGGTTGTAGGTAGGCACTGTGCTGCCCACACCACCAGGCACGTTGGTATCGTTACCCACGCCCTGATCGGCACGCAGGTTCACCATCCACTGGCGGAAGAAGTTCTGTGCATCGCTGTTGTAGGTTGCCGTACGTGTATAGGCCTGCGCATCACCCGTCCAACCCATGCGCTCGTTGCGCTGAGGGCAGTCGGTAGGGATGGTGAAGAAGTTGCCCAGCTGACTGCGCTGGATGTTCTTGATGAGCTGATTCACCAGATTGGCCGTCTTGTTGCCATCGCTGGTAGTAGCCAAGTAAGTACCCGTAGGCAGCTCGTCGCTCGACATCACCAGACCTTTCACATTGGCCAATGGCAGAGCGCCCACATGGCTTGGCAGGGTGATCTGCACGTACTGATAGCCACGGTAGGTGGTCGTTGGCTGAATGGTCACGGCCTCCCCACCCTTGGCGATATAGAAGTCGGTACACAAGGCTGCACGGAACGTCTCGTAGAGCGGACGGCCGGCGATGTTCTTACCACCGCGTCCATAGGTCTTGACGTAGTAGCGCTCATCCCCGCTGAAGCCCGGATAGAGCTGCTCTGCATAGCGGATGATCACCACATCGCCCTGCTTCAGATAGCCAGCAGGGATGCTGATCTGTGGCACACCCACCATGTTCACACCCATGTCATAGATGAACGTATGATTGTCGGCACTATGGGTAGGCATCACCTGCTGAGCCGTGAGCGTCTCACGCACACGCACAGGGGTATCATAGCGAGCCATGAGGTCGAAGTTCACCCAGTCGCGCTGCTTGATGACCTCTGCCGGCTGCCAACCGTTCTCGCTGAATCCTGCCTGTTTCCAGCCAGCCACCTTGGCCTCCTGATTGGCATCGTAACGCTCGCCTTGGAAGAAGCTGCCATAGCGGATAGGGCCGTCATTGAAGCTCTTCCAGCTCTTAGGATCGCTCACGATGGTTTGCTTCGAGCCATCATCGTAGGTGATGACGAGCTTCATCAGCAGGGCCTCATGATCGCCGAAGAAGTTGAAGTTGCTGCTGGTGAAGGTCATCGGCCCCGTGTACCATCCAGGGCTCAGCTGCGCACCGATGGCATTCTGTCCGCCCTTCAGCATAGAGGTCACGTCATAGGCATGATAGCCCATCACCTCACGGAACTGGCTGTCGCCAGGCGTGAACCAATCCTCACCCATGCGCTCGCCGTTGATCCAGAGCTCATAGTTGCCCATGGCCGTGGCATAGAGCTTCGCGTGCTTGATGGCCTTGCCCTCCGTGGTGGCAAACTCCGTGCGCAGCATGGTCAGCGCCCCGTGAGAAGGATCGGCGTAGCCCATGGCCAACTTGCCAGTAGTGTTCTTCACCGTGATGGCATTGCCACTCACCTGTGCGCCAGGCACGGCGTTGAACACGGCATAGTGCTGCTGGTCGAACACCACCTTGTCCTCTGCCTGTCCGCAGAGCTGAATCTGATAGTCGGAATACACCACCTCCGAGTTTGGGGCAGCAGCAAAGCCGATATGCCCCACGTGCGGAGCCGTATTGTTGTTGTGTGAATTTCCCCAAGGGCCTATCTGCAGGCGGGTGGCCGTTACCGTTCTGCCAGCCACGCTACCCACGGCGAAGCCTCCACCGAAGCCACGGCGACGAGGATCTGGCGGTGTGGTCACCAAGTCTTTGCCATCGATGATGAACTGGAAGTTGCTGGCATCTACCAAGATCTCTACCTGATGCACGTCAGCGGCATTCTGGCTGGTGAAGATCTGGGGCAGGTTGCTCTGTGGGAACGTCTCCTGATTGATGGTGAGGAAAGGCTTATCGGCCTTGTCGCCCTTGGCGAATCCCACGCGATAGACGCGGATCTCAGCCCCCTTGTTCTGGCTCAGGCCGTTCATATCGAAGTCCACACGGATGTAGTTCTCACCCGCCATGTTGTCGATGTTCTGGAAGGCATCCTTCAGGCGGAAGTCATTGGCGCCCAGGATCAGCGAAGCCACGCCACCCTGCTTTATCTGGAACTTCGTGAGCAGGGAGAAGTAGTTGTTGGAAGCAGCGTCGAGGAGCTTCTTCGTAGAGCCTATCCACTGCGCCCCGCCCCATGCCGCCTGCTTGGCGCTCATCAGTCCTGTCTCGAAGGCAGCTGTCTGCTTGTGGCTGGCACCGGCGCTGTCCCATACTTCCACATCCCACTCATAGGCGGTTTCTGGCTGCAGGGCCACGCCACTGTAGGCGATGTTGTTGCTCTCGCCACGCTCCACACGTCCAGATGTCCACATCACCCGTCCGTCAGCGGCACGGCGCACCGTGATCTGATAGGCCGTCTGGCACTCACCCACCTTGTCGCTCTCCATGCGCCAGGAGAACAGCGGGTGCAGGTCTTCTATGGCCAACGGACTTACTTGGTCTTGCACACGTAGATCGGTAATTCCCGTAGCAGCTCCAGCTACTGTTGGAGCCAGGAAGCACCCTGATAAGAGCAGGGCTTTCATCCAAGATTTCTTGATGTTTTTCATAATCATTTTATAGCTATAAATTATTTTGCTACGAAGATAGTAATAACGCACCATATCTGCAAAAATAAGCTCTTTTTATTTTGTATCGGTATACGCATAGTGAAAACTTGACACACATGTATATGCCGTGCCTTTCTAAGGGTTTATTCTATAATAATGCAAAGATAATAGGACTTTTACAAAAAAAGTCCTATTTTTGTATCTGAAATAGTCATACGTATGAAAGATGTCAACGAACTGAATGCCTTGCTGGAGGGACTTGGAACCACCATCGGAATGGAGATCACAGAATGGCAAGAGGATATGCTCAGGGCCACCATGGTGATAGGCGGTTCGAACAGTCAACTCTATGGCATCATGAACGGTGGAGCTGCCTTGGCCTTGGCTGAGACTCTGGCTGGCGTGGGATCTCACCTTCTGTGCAATGAGGGGGAGATAGCCGTGGGCATAGAGGTGAGCGGCAACCATCTGAACATGGCTCGTGTGGGCGAGACAGTTACGGCCACGGCTACCCTGCTGCATCGAGGACATCGACAGCATGTGTGGAACGTGGACATACGGAATGAGGAGGATAAGCTGGTCTCTACGGAGCGCGTGGTAAACATGATCATAAAGAAGTAAAACGATGTATAGCACCAAACGTAACATACAGCAACTGGCCGTGCTGCTACGTGAGCATGGCATCAGTCAGATAGTGCTCTGCCCTGGCAGCAGGAACATTCCCTTGTCGCAGACGTTGATTCGCTCTGGCTTCTACAAATGCTACCCGGTGACGGATGAGCGCAGTGCGGGGTTCTATGCCATGGGGCTGGCGCTTCATGGCGGACAGCCTGTGGCGGTGGTATGCACCAGCGGCAGCGCGTTGCTCAACCTCCATTCTGCCGTGGCAGAGGCTTACTACCAGCAGGTGCCTCTCGTCATCATCTCTGCTGACCGACCAGCGGCTTGGATAGGGCAGATGGACGGACAGACGATGCCTCAGCCTGGGGTGTTCGGGGGGCTGGTGAAGAAGAGCGTCAGCCTGCCTGATGTGCATACGGAGGAGGAGGCTTGGTATAGCAACCGACTGATCAACGAGGCGCTGATGGAGATGACGCACCACGGCAGGGGGCCGGTACACATCAATGTGCCCATCGGTGAACCCCTCTTCGACATGGGGGCAGCAGAACTGCCAAAGGAGCGCGTCATTCATCGCTTCGAGGGCCTGAACATGTACAACAACGACTACCAGCCCCTGATAGAGCGACTGAACCGCTATCGCAACCGCATGGTGATAGCTGGCCAGATGAGCCTGATCTACCTCTTCGATAAGAAATACGTGAAGCAGCTGGCGAAGCAGTTCGTCTGGATCACGGAGAGCATAGGCAACAAGACGGTGCCTGGCACCCCACTCCGCCACATCGACCAGGTGCTCTACCCGATGGCGAAGGACACCATGGCCAATATGCGGCCAGAACTGCTCATCACTTATGGCGGACACATCATCTCCCGCCGACTGAAGTATTTCCTGCGCAATAACCCTCCGCTGGAGCATTGGCACATCAGTCGTGACGGCGAGGTGTGCGACCTCTACCAAGGGGCACTGACCACCGTCATAGAGATGGATCCCTTCGAGTTTCTGGAAAAGATAGCTCCACTGATAGAGGATGTGCCTTCTGCCTACCCTCGCACGTGGGAACAGATAGCTGCGGGCATCAAGACGCCACAACTGCCCTACTCTGAGATGACTGCGGTGGGCGAGCTGCTGAAGCACCTGCCTACGCCCAGTGCCCTGCATCTGGCCAACAGCTCGGCTGTGCGCTACGCCCAGCTCTACGATGTGGCGGAGGATGTAGAGGTGCTGAGCAACAGGGGTATCAACGGCATAGACGGCTCGCTCTCTACGGCTCTGGGCTATGCCACAATGGATGAGAAGCTCAACTTCCTCGTCATAGGCGACCTGAGTTTCTTCTACGACATAAATGCGCTCTGGAATGGCAACTATGGCTCCAACATCCGCGTCTTGCTGCTGAACAACGGGGGCGGAGAACTGTTCCACACGCTTCCGAAGGTGGAGCTGGATCAGGACTCGGCACGCTTCATCAACGGCCAGCACGGGGCTTCGGCACGGGCATGGGCAGAAGATCGGGGCTTCAAGTATCTGGCGGCTCACGATGGGGCCGAGCTGGAAGCAGGCATCAGTGAGCTCACGCAGCCTTCCATCACCCGTCAGCCTATCTTGTTGGAGGTGTTTACAGACAAGGCGGAGGATGCCAAGTTGCTGAAGGACTATTACCACTCGCTGAGAAAATGATCATCCACAATCGCTTCCTGCCCTTCAAGGGATTCACGGCCATCAACCTCTGCGGCATCATCTTTGCCCGCAGGGGGGTGAAGGTGAATGCGGTGACGATGAATCATGAGCACATCCACACCCGCCAGATGCTGGAGCTGCTGGTGGTAGGTTTCTACCTCTGGTATGTGGTGGAGTGGCTCGTCAGGTTGCCTCGCAAGGGCAATGCCTACCGTCACATCTCCTTCGAGCGTGAGGCGTATGCGCATGAGCATGATTTGGGGTACTTAGCGCATCGGAAGCCCTTTGCGTGGTGGCATTATCTGTAAGCAGCTACCTCACTGATACAGAGCGGTCCACGAGATTCTATGAAAGTGATGCGCAAAGCCTCTGCAGTGGTCTCTGGGAAGCGGAGGATGCGCTTGTAGCCTATCGTGGTGGTCTCTTCTCCAGCATCCAGAGCCAGCCATTCGCCCCCCTTCTGCACCTCTACGGAGAAGCGGCTCACACGCTGTCCCAGCGGGATGTACTCCTGCAGCAGCACCTTGCTGATAGCGGTAGGCTCACGGAAGGTAAATGTCAGCGAAGCCGATGAAACGCCATCGGAGGTGGCCCAGTAGGAGTCGAAGTCAGCATCTGTCACCTTATTGGCATTAAAGGCTTTTCCTCGCGTCTCCGAAGCCTCAGCCTTCGTCCCTTCGAGCAGATTATGGCTCAGTTCCTGCTGAATGCGCTGGTGGAAATGCACGGCATTCAGGGAGTCGGTCTTGGAGATCAGTCCTTCCTTGTTCACAGGGAAGTTGAGCAGCAGGGTGCCATTGTGTCCCACACTCTGATAGTAGAGCTCCGTCAGGTCATCAGCGGTCTTCACTTGGCCATCCTCACGCTCGTGATAGAACCATCCCGGACGGATAGACACGTCACATTCGGCAGCTATCCAGGCATCTCCATCGGTATGCCCCACGTTCAGCTCATCCATATTCGGATAGCCAGGATACACGTCGGCACTACGCAGGAACGACCAGTTGGTAGTGCCAGCTATGCCACGCTCATTGCCCACCCAGCGACAGCCAGGGCCCCCGTCAGAGAAGCAGATGGCCTCTGGTTGCAGCTGCTCCACCATCGCCCAGGCCTTAGGGAAATTATAGTAGTTACGACGGTCTATGTTTCTGCGCTCACGTGCTCCACCATAGTAGCCATCACCACCATTGGCACCATCGAACCAAATCTCGAAGAGATCGCCATAGCGCGTGAGCAGATCCTGCAGCTGAGCGTGATAATACTCCACGTAGGAGGCTTCCCCATAGTCGGCCCTGTTGCGATCCCAAGGCGAGAGATACACGCCGAACTTCAAGCCATACTTCTTGCAAGCAGCAGCCAACTCACCCACTACGTCACCCTTACCGTCCTTATAGGCCGAATGACTGATGTTATAGTCGGTCAGCTCTGAGGGCCAGAGGCAGAAGCCATCATGATGCTTAGCCGTGAGAATCACGCCCTTCATCCCTGCTTCCACGAACGTCCTCGCCCACTGCTCTGCATCCAGATGCGTGGGATTGAAGGTCATCGGGTCAGTATCACCATAGCCCCACTCCATATCGTTGAACGTATTCAGGCCGAAGTGGATGAAAGCATACGTCTCCATCTGCTGCCACTTCACCTGCTTCTGGGCAGGAATGGGATAAACAGGCTCTGGGGCAGGCACTTCCTTCGTGCAGGCAGCCAATGCGAGAGCCAAGAAAAGAATACTAAGCTTTTTCATAAAACTCTATGGGTAAATTGTCTGGATCAAAACAAAACACGAACTTCTTTCCGCTCAGCGGATCTATGCGCACCTGCTCATGAGGCACTCCCTTCTCATGCACAGCAGCCAAGGCAGCCTCCACATCATCTACCTCGAAAGCCAGATGACGCAAGCCAGCGGCTTCAGGATTCGTCACACGCTTGGGCGGATCAGGGAAGGAGAACAGCTCCACCACGAACTCCCCATTTAGCGCCAAGTCGGTCTTATACGACTGTCGTTCAGCACGATAATGCTCCGATAGCACTTCCAATCCCAACACCTCTGTATAGAAAGCCAAGCTCCGCTCATAGTCGGAGCAGAGCACTGCCACATGATGCACACGATTCAGTTTCATAGGCTAAAGATTTTAGTATTTATGCCACGAAGATAAGAAAAGAAACAGAGTCGGAAAAGAAAAAGCCAATAAAAAAGGGAAACAGCCCTCTGCTTTGAGCCATTTCCCTTATTTCTTCCAAATTTTTAGGTTCACACCAAATTGAAAAAGTCATTTGCTTCTTGTTGCTGATGCAAAAGTACACCAACTTCCAAGGCTGACCAAAAAAGTTACGTTAACTTTACGTTAATATTCACATCACTCGGAGAGCAAGGTGGCCACCACATACTCAGAGCGTGTGCCAATGCGGAACTTTCCGCCCCAGATGCCTATGCCTGAAGAGACATAGTACTGCGTGTCACCTCTCTGCCAAGGACCGAAAGCGCACTCGTATATGGCCTCTGTGATCCAAGAGATGGGCCACACCTGTCCGTGGTGCGTATGTCCACTGAGCTGGAAGTCCACCTTGGCCTGTTCGGTGAGGTCGAGGTCATACGGCTGGTGATCCAGCACGATGGAGTACTTACTGCGATCTATGCCAGACGTAAGCTCTGCCAACGACTTGCGACGAGGGTTAGAGCGATCATCACGACCTATGATGCAGAGGTCTCCCCACACCAGCGCTTCATCACGTAGCAGGCGGATGCCAGCCTTGTCGTAGAACTCCTGAGAATCGGGCTCACCAGCAAAGTATTCATGATTTCCAAGACAAGCCACCACAGGGGCATTGAGCCTGCGGAACTCCTCGTAAGAGGCTTCTTCAAGCAGCGGCTTGGTGCTGGAGTCTATGATGTCACCAGCAATGAGGATAAGGTCGGCATGCTCTTCATTGAGCATATCCACCCACTTCTTGAAATCTGCCCTGCGGTTGTGATACCCCAGATGCAAATCACTCATCATAAGAATCTTAAGCGGTTTTGCGAGAGTCTTTCCTGTCTTTAGCTCCAAGGGTTGGCGCACCTTGTGATGGTAGTGCACATTGCCATAGATGAAGACCACGAGCATGATGCCCAACACGGTGAGGGTACCCGTCCAGCTCTGTTTAAGGAATCCTGCCGGAAGCAGATGCACCAAGCGCAACACATCCAGTGCGATGAACAGCATGACCAGATAGAGCAGCACGATGAGCGAGGACGTGCCTATCTCATAGAGCCACGACTGAGCGTTCAGCGAAAGAGTATCACTATCGCGCATGCCAATGAACATGGTAGCGAAGGCACCCAGCATGAGCAGGATGACCAACAGACGGACCCACCAAGGCACTGGAAGGATTTGCCACACATGCCAGAAAGTATAGATGAAGCCCAGAAGGGGCAACAACATGAACACGATCATTCCGAAATTTCTCATTCTCTTTTAAGATTTAGGCCACAAATGTAAGAAAAAAACGTCACATTCCACCTTTGCAGCCAACTCAAATCATTCAAACTATCATTAAAGACGAAAAAAGAATAGCTCAGAACAGAGGGAGCTGCGAGAGCGTATCACGCACCTTGTTCACCAGTTTTGGCGTAGGTTCCACCACCGTCATACCCACCAAGTCGAAGGCAGCAGCGATGTCATTCACCACACGTACTACCTCTGCGGCTTTGATGCCATTGTGAGTGCGGTTGTGTGAAGTGAAAAGTTCTGAAGGATCCAGCACACTGAGGTCCAGATGCACATACACCTTCTTCTTGCCCTTCTCCTTCAGCCAGTCGAGCACCAACCCGCTGTCTTCACGTACCTGCAGCGGAGAGATACCCTTCATGCCCAGATCGTCTTGCCACTCTTTCAAGCTCTGGTTCCACGCACGATAGCCCACGATGAGGATGCGAGAGGCTGGTACCATGGTTGGCCACAGACGCTTGAAGTCCTCTGAGCGCTTACCCAGCCACGCCATCAGCGCCATGGTGTAGGGCACGCTCACATCAGGGTTGGCATCTATCCACACCAGCGACGTGTCTTTCTGGTAATAACCATTCAGATAGCCCAATGGAATCACGGTGGCACTGGCATCACCAGCCAGCGTGACAATGCGCTCTGGAGCCTTCTCCAAGATGATGTCACTCACCACCTTGGTCTGCTTCAGAATATCGTCATACTCATTTCGCATGCCATTGGCACTGATGATCTCTGTGCTCAGGGGGATGGTCACCGTCTCCTGCCCTTTCTGTTCTTCTGGGATCATCATGTTCTGCACTCCAGCACCTATCTTATAGGCTTCTTCGAGGCCCCCTTTCATTCCCTTGGGCATCCAATTCTCCAGAATACCCCCATGCCACTGCGGATGAATCAGTCGCAGCACTTTCGTTTTCAATTCTCTATCCTCTATCATAGCTGTATAGTATTATCAAGGCACAAAAATAGCATATTTTAGAGAAAAGCACTATCTTTGTAGCAAAAATATACCGACTATGTATAAAATTAATGCCAACGAGAAAGGTTCACGCACCATAAAGGTAAGCGATGATCACTTGAGAATATTGGAGAAATACGACCTGCTTGACCATCTGGCTGATAGCAACGGCGTGGTGGATGAGAATACGCTCTCTAAGCTTCGCTTCACAATGACTTCACTGATGGAGGGCTTGATGAACGACATGCAGACCCTCCTGAGCCTGGAGAAGAACGTGATTCTGCACGATGATATGAAGGCACTGGGGCTGAAGAACCTGATGCACCTCTACGAGGATTGGAAAGCAGGCGAACCTATAGCTTCAGAAGATTGAAGAACAACCTGCCACAACTGACCGACTGGCTGCCTACTACCAAGAAAGAGGTAGAGCTTCGCGGATGGACTGAGCTGGATGTGATCCTGTTCAGCGGTGATGCCTATGTGGATCATCCATCGTTTGGTGCAGCGGTCATCGGCAGGATCCTGGAGGCAGAGGGGCTTCGGGTGGCCATAGTGCCACAACCCAACTGGCGGGATGATCTGCGCGACTTCAAGAAGTTGGGACGTCCTCGGCTCTTCTTCGGCATCAGCCCTGGGTGCATGGACAGCATGGTGAACAAATATACGGCCAACAAGCGCCTGCGTCATGAGGATGCCTATACGCCTGATGGACGTACAGACATGCGCCCTGATTATCCCACCATCACCTATACCAAGATTCTGAAGCAGCTATGGCCAGATGTGCCCGTGTTCTTAGGAGGCATAGAAGCCAGCCTCAGACGACTGACGCACTATGACTATTGGGAAGACCGTCTGCGTCCAAGCATCTTGGTTGACAGCGGTGCAGACCTGCTGATGTATGGCATGGGCGAGAAGGTGGTGGTGGAGCTGGTGCGTCGCATGGAGCAAGGGCTCCCCTTGGAAGACACCCCACAGATAGCCTATCTGACTCGTGAGGTGGAGCCTAAACCTGATGACATCGTGCTCTATAGCCACGAGGAATGCCTGAAGGACAAGAAGAAGGAGGCGGCCAATTTCCGTCATATCGAAGAGGAGAGCAACAAGCAGCAGGCACAGCGACTGCTTCAGCAGGTGGGTAAGCGTACGGTGGTGGTGAATCCACCCTATCCCCCTCTCACGGAGGAAGAGCTGGATCATAGCTTCGACTTGCCCTACACGCGTCTGCCCCATCCTAAATATAAGGATAAGCGCATCCCTGCCTTCGACATGATTAAGTTCAGCATCAACATGCACAGAGGCTGTTTCGGAGGTTGTGCGTTCTGTACCATCTCTGCCCACCAAGGCAAGTTCATCGTCAGTCGTAGCAAGGAGAGCATCATGCGTGAGGTGAAGAAGGTGGTGCAGATGCCAGATTTCAAGGGCTACATCAGCGACCTGGGCGGTCCCAGTGCCAACATGTATCGCATGAAAGGCATGAACCCAGAGCTCTGCAAGAAATGCAAGCGCCCCAGCTGTGCCCACCCCAAGGTTTGTCCCAACCTCAATACCGACCATCGCCCTCTGCTCGAGATCTATCGGGCTGTAGATGCCCTTCCACAGGTGAAGAAGAGCTTCATAGGCAGTGGCGTACGCTACGACCTCATGCTGCATGAGCATAAGGATCCAGAGGTGAATCGGGCCAATCGTGAATACATCCACGAGCTGATAGCCCACCACGTGAGCGGGCGACTGAAGGTGGCTCCAGAGCATACCAGTGACCGAGTGCTGATGCTCATGCGTAAGCCCTCGTTCAAGCTCTTCGAGGAGTTCAAGCGCATCTTCGACAGAGTGAATCGTGAGGAGCATCTCGGACAGCAGATCATCCCCTACTTCATCAGCAGTCATCCTGGCTGCCTGGAAGAGGACATGGCAGAGCTGGCAGTCATCACCAAGCGTCTCGACTTCCACTTGGAGCAGGTGCAAGACTTCACCCCCACCCCTATGACAGTAGCCACAGAAACCTGGTACACTGGCTACCACCCCTACACCCTTGAGAAAGTTTTCAGCGCACGTACCCAGCGAGAGAAGTTGTCCCAGCGCATGTTCTTCTTTTGGTACAAGGCGGAGGAGCGACGTAATATCATTAATGAATTACGTCGCATCGGACGTTCAGATATTATTTCTAAGCTTTATTCGAAATAATATCTTCTATTCATTTCTTTCGTCCCGAAACGAAAGAAATGAAGGGAAAATTTTGTCATTTCATAAAATCTCAGTAATTTGCACCCCAAACAGAGAAACTATAACTAAACATTTATTTTTAATATCATGGGAAGTTTATTAGAAAACATCTTAAAATCAGCCACACAGAGCGGTGACATTGATTTAGGCAGTATCCTGGGCGGTGCAGTCTCAGGAGCAACAGGTGGAGGTGCTAAAACAGGTGGTATCGACCTCGGTGGCATTGTAGGTGACATCGTTGGCGGTGCCTCAAAGAAACAGCAACAGACCTCTAAAGGTGGTATAGATCTGGGCAGCGTGCTGGGCTCAGTACTCGGTGGCAGCTCCAAGAGCGGTGGCGGCAGCGTACTCGGCTCTGTACTTGGTTCAGTGCTTGGTGGCGGTGGTGCTTCTGCATCAACTGGTGCCGCAGCTGGCGGTATCGACTTAGGGGCTATCCTCGGACAGCTCACCAAGGGCGGTGCCTCTGCTTCTACTGGCGCACAGGCAGGCGGTATCGACCTGGGCAGCGTGCTGGGTGCTATTGCCGGAGGCGGCAACGGTCTCGACTTAGGTGACATTGCCAAGAGCGTAATCAGCGTTATCGGCATGGCAGGTAATTCTTATGCAGGTAAATAACTAAACATGGAGGAAAAAGTATGAATACCAAATCTATAGAGAAAATCATCAGGCTGATTGTTAAGCTGGGTCTGTTCTTCGCACACTGCGATGGAACCTATAGTGCCAAGGAGCGTAGCTTCATCTCCCACTTCATCGAGAAGTTGGCAGACATGGGCAATATCGACGATATCAAGGGCGTACTGGGCGACAGCATCACCAAGGTTTACTCCCTGGATGAAGTAGTGGCTGACACCAACGATCTGCTCGATGATTTCCAGGGCAATGACCGTGCAGCCATCAAGGCTACCCTTCTGGGCTTTGCACAGCAAGTCATCAATTCAGACAACAACGAGTGCAAGGCAGAACTTGCCAACCTCGATGCTTGGTGGAGCAAGCTGATCTAACTCACACTCCCCGATAGACAGAAGGCGGATAAGCATAGACTTATCCGCCTTTTCTTTACCTACATACCACACTTAGCCCTTCCCTCGCTGACTCATCAGCTCCCTGGCCTCCTTGCCCGTCAGATGCTCTATGTCAAAGCGAATCACCAGCATCCTGGACAATCCATTCTCCAGCTCCTTCTGTAGAGCCTCGTCATGATTGGGGTTGTATCTATTCCCCAGCCTTCTGGCAGCGGCCAGTCTTTCCTCCTCATCCTCAATGATATGGATTCTCCCGAAGGCTATCACACTCCGATAGAAGGTGGTGTATTTCTCTGGCTGCACATCATCCCGCTCTATAACCGAGAACGAAGCCTTGTCACACTTCCTGATGGCATCCACCTTATGGCCAGCCAGAGCACTGTGGAAATACAGCTTCCCCTCGTGGAAGACATAGCTGATAGGCACTGCGTAAGGATAGTCATTGTCACCCAGTAAAGCCAATGTCCCAGCAGTAGCATGCTTCAATATGTCGATGCTCTCCTCCTGTGAGAGTTGCTGGCGCTTGCGCCTCATTTCCCTGAATCGTTCCATATCACGATAATAATTTAAGTCCGATGATAGCCCCACCTTTCCACATCCACCAGTAGAAGCCATCCAGCCCTTTTGCACGTCCCAGGCAATAAGTGAAGCCCACCTCACACAGCCCAGCCAGAATCAAGATAATCCAGTTCATTTCTAAACTTCCCTGCCTGTTCGAGGGCTGCAAGACTATCTCGGCGACTCCTTCTAAGGATCCACAAAGGTAAAGTTTTTTATTCAGAAACAGCAAGAAAAATCCAGCGATTATCATCTATTCTTTCCAAGTACTCTTCTAGGTGGCAGAAGGGTTATATTCTATGACATGGAAGATTAACTCAGAATAGCTACATATAAAAACAATGGAAGAAAAGGCTGAAGCTGCAATGTCATTATAAAAAGAATCCCCGTGCGGGTTTGATGTGTACCCCAAAAGTTTTTTGTCTAACTTTTCGGGGTACACATCACTGCAGGACGGGGATTATCTTTTATGTGACATCAACACGATTAACCATGTAACCGTGTAACCAGTTAACCGCGATTTACCACTGTGCCTGGCGGAAGATGTAGTCCAGGATGATGTCCACGGCATCGTCTATCTTCAGGCGCTCCATAGAGATCACCAAGTCATAGTTGCGCGTGTCATAGCGAGACGTGTTCGCGAAGCGATTCACATAGTTCTCACGACGCTCGTCCACCTGATTGATGGTCTTGATGGCCACCTCGCGGCTCAGCTCCTGCGTCTCCATCACACGCTTGATGCGCTGCTCCATAGGAGCCTGGATAAGGATGCTCAGGTGGTTAGGATGATCACGCAGCACGTGGAAGGCACTACGACCTACGATGACGCAAGAGCCACTCTCAGCAAGGTTCTTCACGATTTCAGTCTCCGATTTAAACACGTCCTCCGTAGTGATGATTTCTGGTCCGTCATTCTTCTCGTCGCCGAATGGCACCACTCTGCGCTGGAACTCAGCCCACCAGCCTTCCTTCTGTCCTTTCAGTTTCTCAATCTCCTCTGTTGACAGATGGTATTTCTCCTTCAAAGCCCTGATCACGGCCTTGTTGTAAAACTTCACGTCCAGGCGCTCAGCCAGTCTGCGACCCACGCTGCCGCCGCCGGAACCCAATTCACGGTTGATCGTGATTACAAATTTTTCGTCCCTGTTCATACTATATGATATTAGATTTTTACATTCTTCCCTGCGAAGATAAAAGAAAGTTCTGAATAATGCAAGAAAAAAAATAAATGTTTCATCGAGTTAGATTCAATGAGTAGCTCACTTCCCATTCATCCGTGCCTGAGAGTCGCACCATATTCTGGCCCTCCTCGCCTGCATACTCTATGCTATACAGCTCAGGATTCCAAAGCGTATAGTAGAACGATTCGCCCTCGTAGAGCGTCCAGCCGTCGGCCGTCTGCTCCAGCCCCATCTCCTGCAGGCTTGCTGGCAGGTGTTCCTCAGCCTCCTTGAAGGCATCTATCTGCTCCATGAGCTTCTTCCCCAGCGCCTGCATCTCCCTGTCACGTGAGCCCTTGAAATAGTCCGAAATGCCGATGGCTGCATAGATTAGCAGTGCCACGGCTATCAGGGCCGTTATCATCACTTTCTTCTTTGGTACCATAGTTGCGTATTTTTGCCACGAAGATACATCATAAGGGCGAGGTTTGCAAGGAAATCGGCCAATAAAAAAGGGCGGCACCCTTGTGCAGCCCTTCATTGTGACATTTCACCGATTAACCGTGTAACCGTGTAACCATGTAACCATTGCTCAGATGCAGGAAGTCACGCCCAGCGTAGTTCCCACTGCTGTCAGTATGGCGATGAGCAGTTGCACCGCATACTTGATGATTTCTTTCTTGTTCACTTTGCTAATACCCTTTATTTATTTATTTATTGAGATATTGAGAGATGGAGAGATTGAGAGATTTGCCATCCGGATGGAGAGGGAAAACGCTGCGCAGCCATAATGTTCAATTTCTCAATCCCTCAATCCCTCAATTTCTCAATCTCTCAATTTCTCAATTTCTCAATCTCTCAATATCTCAATCTCTCAATTTCTCAATCTCTCAATCTCTCAATTTCTCAATCTCTCAATCTCTCAATATCTCAATTTACCCCAATCCGCCTTGCTCGGTGCTGCCGCCTTGCTCAGTAGTTCCGCTACCTTGCTCGGTGTTTCCGCTGCCATCGTTTCCGCTGTCGTTCCCGCTGTCGCTAACGTTACTTGCCTGCGTAGTGCCGCCAGGAGTCAGGAAGACATCGTTCTCACCGCCGTAGGTATTAACGGCACGTTGGTAGGCATCAGTGCCGGTATAGTCGGCCAGCATCGTGTTGTTGTCCAGCAACATCTGCGAGCTCACCAGTGTCTTTCCGCTCTGCTTGCGGCTGTGTACCCAGCAGAACACGGCATTGGCGGTGGCGGTGGCATCATGGCCCAACTTGCCATTCACCACTGAGAAGCCAGCTGCATCCACGAGGTCCCAGAGCTTCACGTCGCTGGCCTTGTCGAGCGTCACCGCACTGGCAGCGAAATGGCAGAATGGGATGCCCGTCACGGCGTTCACCTGCTGCGTCACCACGAAGAACGAGATCTGGTCGCCATAGTTATAGTCGTCATTCTGCTCCACCACGGCGTTAGAGAACTGCGCCACGGTAGTGTCGGCATTCAGCGCCAGACTGCCCAGGCTGATGTCAGTCACTCGTGCGGCACCCTCGCCGCTCACGGCAATGGCAGGCAGAGAGCCTTGCGTGATCTGGTAGGGCGCTGCTATGCAACCGCCGCCAGCCACCTCCTGACGGGTGAGATACACGGGAGTCTGCTGCAGAGCCAGTCGCATGAAGACATTGTAGTCCGACACGCCCTGTGCCTTGCTCTCGAAGCCGAAGTCTATCAGTGGGGAGATGCCCTTGTACATCTGCACGATGTTTGCCCATTTCATACGCTGCTTCTGCTGGGCGGCAGTGCGTCGGTTGGTAGTGCTGGTCACCTTTTCAGAAACCACAGTCTGACCGTTGAGGGTCTTGAAGGTCAGGTCACCAGCGCTGCCCTTCAGTTTTCGGATAAGTCCTTTGAGAATTGCCATAGTCTATTTTCGGTTTTTCTCATAATCCCCTTGCGGGGCATTGGCTTCGCCCTGCCTCCCTTCTGCGCCCGCCATGTGCGCACCCGAAAAGCGGACTTACAACGGAGGAACAACGGAGGAACAGCGGAGCCACCTTTTGGGTGAATGCCCCGCACTTCTCTCCCGAAGCCGCTGCAAAGTTAAGTCAAGTTTCCTTACGTGCCACCACTTTTCCCCTGCTTTGTTTTCACTTTTCCCTCACTTTTTTCATTCCGTCACAGCTGTGGGGTTGCCCCTCTCTGGCACATCCCCCGCTGGTTAATCGGTTACACGGTTAATCGGTTAATTCACTTTGTTGTCACTTGTCACGGTGCAGCTATGCTCCTAAGCCTTATATATATTATTATATATAATAATATATATAAGAACAGAACTACTTACACTCCGAAACCACCTCGCCACACCGAAAAATGTAACCGTGTAACCGTGTAACCGGTTAACCCGAAAAGCACAACACCTCTCTTCAGAGATAGGCATGCATTAATACAATACATGCTATATATGAATGAAGTGTGCCAGGATGCTGGCACACTTCATTATAATTAGGAAAATCCGAACGGTTCAACTTGTTGCGCTGTCACTCGCCAAATACTCCGCCAGATATGGTACCGCAAACACAAGCTCCCCTCGTCTCGGAGCCTCAATAACACCCGCATCAAGCAGTCGCTTTCGATAAGGCTGGATAGCTGGTCCTTTCTCGCCAAGTGCAGCTTGTAGTTTGGCCGTTGTAACCGTTCCTCCACAATAGGCCATTGTGCGCAAGAAAACCTTGTCGTTGTCCGACAGCGGATTCAGAATCGGCTTGAACACGTTATCCTCCAGATCACTCTGAGCCGCCTTCTCTGCCTTATCCATCACGGCCTTGGTCACAGTTGCTCCCTCTTGTGCATATTGAATCATGTAATACCCTATCAATTGCATTAGATATGGAAAACCATGAGTAGCCAATGACGCCAAGTCTAACATCTCGTCTGACACAGATATACCTACCTGCATGAATGCCCGCTCATAATAAGCCCTTATCAGATTAGTCGATATCAATCCTAATTTCACTTTAGTGGCACGATTCAGGAAAGTAAGCACTTGATCATTCAGTATACCAGAGACGGCATGAGGCAGTCCCGCCATCGCTATAGCAATATTTTTACGGTCACCTACCAGTTCCTGATAAGCTGATGCCACCTCGCGCATTGCAGCAGATGTACGAACCTCATCAATCAATATTAGCGCACCTTTGCCCTTCTCAGCCAACCTGTCACATAGCAACGACATTTTCGAACGGAAACCATATTGACGCTCCGCTGCCTCAGAAAAAGTCAGACCAAACGAAAAGCCCAGAGCTCCAGCAGTCACTCCCGTTACCTTTCTTTTTTCTTCTTCGAAATACTTCGAGCCATTCAGTTGAAACTGCTCAATAATGGCCTGCGGCATATTTTCATGAGCTGTCACACGAGCCACTACATAGCCTTCTTTTTGTGCCCGGTCACTCAGTTCCAGTAACAGTGCAGTCTTACCCATACCTCGTTGCCCCAGAAACAACGTGCATCGATTTCGTGACCCCACAGGTTCTCTCAGTCCCTCCATAAACTGCTCTATCACGCCATCACGGCCGATATACTGTACAGGCCGATTACCGAACGTAGGCTGAAACAATGTACTTACTTCTTCTCTTTTATTCATCTTTATCTTCTTTTATTCTCTTTTATTCTCTTTTATTCTTCTTTATTCTCTTTTATTCTTTTACTGGTTGCAAAGATACATTTATATTCTCATACTTCCATCTTCTTTCTTCATTTTTATTAGGCAAAAAAAAAGGATATCTTGCTGTAACCACCTCGTCAGAGTATTTGCAAGTTGTTTTATGTCAATGACTTGCACTTTAAACGGCAGAAAAGTGATGGCGTTGATTTTGGAGAATATAGGGATTATAGCAATGACAATCAGGGAAAATACGACGAAATAGGTCATATTGAGGTCAAAATGACTTAAAAAAATTAAATATCTTATGCTTTTTCATCGAAACTCTTGCAGAAAATCTCAAAAAGGTGTATATTTGCATTGTGTAAAATCTCAAAAAGGTGTAAAATACGGAAGTTCAAAAATCTCAAAAAGGTGCAAATGACATCATTATGAAGCGTAAAATATATCAGCAACTCCTTGATTGGAAGGAGAAAAGAAACGGTGAAGTGGCACTACTCGTAGAGGGAGCACGACGTATCGGAAAGAGTTATATCGTAGAGGAATTCGCCAAGAATGAATATGAGTCATACATCCTCATTGACTTCAATAAGGCTCCCCAGATGGTAAGAGATTGGTTTGACCTCTATCTGGAAGACCTCGACACGTTGTTCCTCTATCTGAGCCAACACTATAAGGTAAGGCTCCATGATCGCAAGTCGCTTATTATCCTTGATGAGATACAGTTATGCCCCAGAGCGAGAGCAGCCATCAAGTTTCTGGTGGCCGACAGAAGGTATGACTACATTGAGACGGGATCTTTGGTAAGTATCAAGAAAAACGCACAAGGCATCGTGCTCCCATCGGAAGAACGTTCTATTCAGATGTACCCGATGGACTTTGAAGAGTTTCTTTGGGCTACAGGTAATGATATGCTGATGGACTTGATACGGAAAATGCATGTAGAGCGGAAGCCGATGGGACAGGCTTTCCATCGTCAGGCAATGGATGCTTTCCGTCTCTATATGATAGTTGGAGGAATGCCGCAAGCCG